>Ga0247611_10002313_pt1 | contig 31102 bp, 19 predicted proteins | sample 177DNAGHGhighgp2_FD_192422 | JGI IMG/M metagenome (GOLD analysis project Ga0247611, IMG submission 192422) | Sheep rumen microbial communities from Palmerston North, Manawatu-Wanganui, New Zealand - 1770 DNA GHGhigh gp2 | ecosystem: Host-associated > Mammals > Digestive system > Stomach > Rumen... | reverse complement strand
TGTAATAAGAATTGGTAATGATGATTATGTTGTATTCCAGTCTATAGCTAGACAATATAGTATTGCTGAAACTACAGATAAGGTTACATCTACATCATTAATAGAAAATAAGACATTTATATTTGATTATTCTGACCAATTAGCATGGTTTGATGTTTATATTACAGATGCTAATGGAGAAGAAAAAAGATTAACTCCATTATTTGAAGGGGAAAATATAAATGCTACTGAAGATTTCTGTTGGTATCTATTCTTAGATAATAATACTATAAGAATTAGATTTGATTCTAGATCTTATGTACCAGCTCTTAATTCTACAATTAAAATTGTTGCTTATACTACAGCTGGTTCGAATGGTAATTTTAAATATACTAAAGTAGATAAAACTTCTGAGGGATATTATATTGAAATTAATTCTTCTAAATTTAAATATAATATCTCTACTTATGTAATTGCTGTTACAGATTCTATGAATGGTAATGATAGAAAAGATAAAGCTCAACTTCAAAAGCTTATTCCAAAGGCAGCAATGAGTAGAGGTTCTCTTACTACAGAAACAGACGTTAATAATTATTTTAATCTTATAGATGATGAAAATAATAGGCTTGTATTAAGAAAGAAAGTAGATAACCAACTTAATAGAATTTGGTATTCTTATTTCCTTCTTAAAGATGAAATGGGTAATATTATTCCTACAAATACAATAGATCTTAGAATTAGTAATATTAGTGAATTTGTTGTACTTGATGATCATGGTAAATATATATTACCTGCTGGATCTGTTATTAGATATAATCCTAATAGTAAAGTCGGAGATGTTATAGATGAAGGTTTGGTTCCAGAACCATATTCAGATGAATATTATTCTCAAGATTATTACTATTATATGACTATATATAATACAATTATTTGTCCAGATCCATTGTTTACAGGTTATACATCTACTATTATAGATAAAGATAGTTTCTTTAAATTTGATTGGGCAAATCAAAATGTACCTTTCCAATTTGTTGCTAATAGATGTAACTTTAGAAGAAAGATGCTTGAAGAACAATCAAAGTATAGATTTGAATTTGCTATAGCTCAATCTATAATTAATTCTGAATTTATTACTTATGCTAAAGAAACTATTCAGAATGATGATGGTACTGATTCTTTTAGTGAAACTAATAATGTAAAATGTGTACTTGTACTTTATAATGGAGATTCTCCATATAGATGGGTAGAGTGTAAATTTAAGAAATGTGATGAAGATACTATGATCTTTAGATTCTCAGTAGATCTTACAACAGATAATATGCTTGATTCTACAGAAAAACTTAAACTTATATCTACAGATGAATTTCCATTGATGGTTGCTGGATATGATGATAGTGAAAATTATGGATATTTTGATCCAGAAATAAGAGCAAAATTATATGTATTGGCAAAGTTCTCCAAAGATATAGATAACGTATCTACAGATTTAAATTATGGACGTGGAGATTTTGATGATATAGCTCCAGGAGTATATCCAGAATATAGTTTAACTAATATTTATGAAGTCAATGATGGTCTTCAGATATATGAGCATTTCACAGAAATTGTAAATTCAAGAATAGATATTACATCTGTAGCTTCAAATGAAGAAACAATACAAAACCTTACTTATGGTATAATCGGGGTTCCTGTAGTTGGTTATCATTATCTATCTAGAGGAGAAGATTATGTACAATTCTTATTTGATGCTATATATGAAAGAAAAGCTTATATAGATTATTGTCTTGGATTACTGGAAAATAATATGGATATAGACTTTAAATTCTTTAATACATATGGACCAAGTTCTATATATTATATCGGTGATGCTAAGAAAACAATGATTGGTCATGTAGATCTTACAATGAAATTTAGATTATCTGTAAAATCTACAGCAGATGTAATTACAAAAGAACAAGTTGTATATTCTATTAAATCATATATTGAAGATCTTTATAGTACTGGAAATTGGGATGCACCTTCTATGATTACAGATCTCATGAATGAATATTCTGATAGAATTAATTTTATTGAATTTATGAATTTCAATGATTTCTGGTTAGGTGTACAACATATTTGGAAACTTAAAGATGAAAACGGTGTTGATATGGATCAGAATCCATTAATTACCCCTGAATTTTTAAATATTAGAAATGTATTAGATAATAATGGTAATCTAGTTCCTAGTATTGAAATTGAGGTAATTTGACCACATTGATATAATAATTAAAATATAAGGAGGTTACTCTGGAAATGATTAAAAGAGAAAATACCTTTGTGGAAGCTATGAAATTTCTTAAAGAAAGAAATGCTCAGCTTGCACTCAAGGAAGAACAAAAAATAAATGACAGAATTAAGAGTCATTCTGAGTTTCTTAAAGAGTATTATAATATTAGACAAAGTAGAATAAATAATCAGATTGAAAGAAATAAGATTATTGAAGGTGCTAGAAATGCAGAATTAGCTACAGCTATTAAGGCTGTATATATTACAGCACTTGAAGCTGAAACTCTTACAGATAATGGTCTTCTTCTTGCTGAAGAGCTTGTAGATAAATATATCGTTGATGAAGGTGGAGCTTCTAAGATTATGAGAGAATGTAAGGATAAGACTTATATTCTTAATAGAATTTGCGATATTGTTGAAGAAGCTGCTCTTGAAGATATGAGAATTATCTTTGAAGATGAAAAAGAAGATGACGATGATATTACTAAACCTGAGGAAGATGAAGAAGTTGATTATGATATCAAGGAAGATGATAAGAAAGAAGTAATCGATGATCCTGAAACTGAGGAAGAAGTAGAAGTCAAAGATGAAGACGATGATGATAAAGAAGCTGATTATGATATAGAAGATTCTAAAGATGAAGCTGATCAGATCGACGACGAAGATAAAGAACCAGAAGTCAAAGATGAAGTTGAAGAAGAGCTTGATGACGATGACGAAGATGATGACGATGATGACTTCGAAGATGAAGATGATGATGATATTGATGATTCTGATGAAGACGACGATACCGATGATGATGGTGAAGTTGATGTAGAAGAAGAGCCTGAAGATTATGATAATAAGGTTCTTGAAGATCTTGATAAAGAAGAAGATATTCAGAAAGCTGTAGCTCTTATTAGACAGAGAGTAGCAGATGCTGAAGAAACATTTATCAAGAATAATGCTAAAGATAAAGAGCAAATCAATTCACTTCTTGGAAAAATCTCAGATAATATCAAGACTGTAGAAGATATGAGTGATAAAGATAAAGAAAAAGGTAAAGATGCTGTTGCTCAGGAAAATGTAAGAATGAGTAGACGTAGTATTGATCATATTACTAATGATAGACCTCTTTCAATCATGGAAATGTTTGCTAGAAATCTTAATAAAGATATTATTAGAGATGAAAATCTTAAAGAAGCTTATATTGAAGAGGATGGTTCTCTTGATATGGATACTATAGTAGAATCTGCTAAGGTTCTTTATGGATTCCTTGAGACTCTTAATACACTTCAACTTAAGAAAATTGATGCTAAATATATCGAATCAATATTCTCATAAAAATATACCCCTAGTAGAATTATCTACTAGGGGTTTTATTTATAGTTGTATAATTATAACCTTTGAACCATTTTCTTCATTTAATAAATAGCAATCATAACACAGATTAGAATTTAAAAATTCTTCCATATCATCACTTATATTAGATATATTCTTCTCCACAAAAGATCTAATTACATCTTTTACTTGAAGAATCAAATTATTAGAATCTTTATCAGTTGCTGATTCTATTAAATCAAAAGTAACTGTTTTCTTTATTGTATCTGAAGATACTGATTCGATAAATTCATTATCGATTGTTAATTCGTGTAGTTCTGTGTAGATATCACCTTTTATGTTACCGTAAACAGAGTCATTGTATAGTTGCTGAATCTGTTTTCTATAATCATATAAACTCATTTTAACTAAAAGTTATCCTCCTTCAATATAATTTCTACTCTAGGATTTTCCCCATATTCTTTAGTAACACTTAATTCGTAAACTTGCGAATCATCATCGTATGCTATATTATTTAAAGCATCTAGAACACACTTGGCCATATTATCACAATCTATTTTCTTAGTATATTTTACTTCTCCAGATATCATCCTTTCTCTTTGTTTATTAGAAGCACTAGATGGTATAGGAAATACACCTTTTATAGTTGCTTTAATTGCACCTTTTAATTTAGTATCTCCAGCAGAATTATAATAAGATAATTTTACCAAATTTTCATATTCCACTGTCTCCTTAGGAGTATAAGTAGTAACGAACTTACCCCTTCTTGACATTCTTGGTCTTTGTTTACCAAAAGGTTTTCCTGGAACTGTAAAAGAAACTTCTTTATTTGGTTCCTCAAAGATTAAAGGGGTAATTATTTTCTTGGATTTAGTACTCATAATTTACCTCTTTTCATATTAATAAGATTATTTTTTAGTTTCATTAATAATATAAAATTACACACTAAATCTAAATGAAAGATACTAGCAACTTAATGCTAGTATCTTCAAAATTAAAATGTATCGTATAAACCTAGCAAAACTGTTGATATCTTTTGATCAAATTGAGTAAACTTTCTAGATACATATTGTGTTGTAGCTGTCTGTGCAAGATATTTAAACATTTGAATTCTTCGACCAATAGCCATTTGGCCTACATTTAATCCTGCCATATTAGCTAAAAAGTCCATATAAGCTGTATTATTAACAATCTTTACAATTTGTTTTGTAGCTTTAAATGGATTACCTGTAAATTCACCAGTAGATTCAAATCCTGACATTGCAAGAGATGAATAAAGATCAGTAATATCTAAAGATATATCTATTTGTGTAGGAAGACCATCATCATTCCATTGACATTCTGCACCTTTTGTTACAGATAAAGATGTAATCATTCCCATATCTATATTAAACATACCTTTACTAAAAGCTTTTACTAAAAATGGACTCATATATGAATTAGCATTATAATGATCTTCATTCTCCATTACTCTTGGTAAGCACATACAAAGTATTTTACAGTAAGGTTTAATAATATTAAGATATATAGATAAAGAATCATGATCTGGTGATCTTAATTTAAGATCTAGTGTATATGTTCTAGAATAAGAAGAATTAGACCAAATCTGTGGAAATACAATTTTTCCACCATTAGCAAGAGAATTTACACCATTGTCTGCTAATGAGCCGATAATTCCTCCTCCTACATCACCTAAAATATCAGAAAGAGCGGTAGTTACACTATCAACAGCATCAGTAACATTATCTGCAATTTTTGCTAATACAGAGTCATTTCCTGCAAGAAGGAAATTTAACTCATGAGCAGTATCAGAAACACTATTAATCTGAGATGCTATAGATGATTCTGTAACTTCATTGGTGAAAGACTCTGATATTGAATTAAATCCATCAAGATAAAATACAACATTTTCTTTTGCATCAAAAAATGTCTTTAAATCATCATTCAATTCATTTGTCCAATCATATTCACCAATTTTTTTAGTTTTATCACCTGTAATTGTAGGTATTTTTGTATCATATATTCCTAAGAAAGCAGCTGTAGCTGCCATCATACAGTTAAAATATCTATAATACTCATCATAGGCAAAGGTTACACTATAATATCTACCACTACCATTAACCAGATCTTCATCAGTATTACCATCTAATATCATATTTATTAATGATTGTTTGTCTTCATCTGAAAAGTCTGCCAATGCTTTTGGAAAACATGGAGTTAAGAATAATAATGGAAGTCTTCCCATAATCTTACTTGCATATTTTCTTCCTAATTTTGATTCATCTGTACCATTAGTTCCTGTTTTCTTTAGTCTAGCATCTACAGTGGACATAAATTGATATGGTATACATTCTATACCATTTAAACTTTCCGTCATTATCTTATTGACCAACGATTCCTGTTCATCTTCTGATAAACTACTTGTATTTATAGTTGTTTCATCTACAACTTCAGTCTTTCCAGTTACACTAGAAGAACTAGAAGATTTTGTACTATCAGAATTAAGATAATCAAAATCATCATCATCGTAATCGAAAACGCTTTTCATTACAGCATCTGTACCTGCGCTCGATACTGCATCTACACCTTTATTTAATATAGACATATAATCAGCAGTTTCAGTGGTATCATCTTTTGGATATGAACTACCTATCTGTAAATTTCCTTTTTCATCTGTATAATAATAAGCCATTTTCTCACCACCTTTTATATTTGCGATATTATATAAAAGTTGGGGCTAGTAATTAATACTAGCCCCATTCTTAGAATTTATCCTCTAGCAATAGCTGTGAGTGTTTGAACTAAACCAACCAAATTAGAATCTATATCATTTGTATTTGTAGGCATATTTACCTTTTGATTAGAATCTCTAGTTGATCCAGTTTGATTTGAATTACCTTTTACATAATCCACATATTCTGAAAGTACATTGTATATCTTTTCAGTAGGAGCAGTATTAGCAGCAATACTGTCTAATAATCCAGTAATAGATGCAAGTAAATCTGCAACTAATGATGGATCTATTCCTGAAACTCTACCACCACTCTTTGTAAGATCTGACTTAATAGAAGTCAATGTCTTAGTAACAGCAGCAGTCATTCCAGAACCAGCACCTCTAAATCTATTCTTAGAAACTAATCCTGAACCCTTTCCGAATAAAGACTTACCTTTCAATGATCCATAAGTAAATCTAGAAGGAGCTACTCTTCTAAGTAATCCAGAAGAACCACCTCTAAGTCCAGAACCAGTAGCTTTAAATGAAGTATCGTCACCACTCATTGTAGCTTCACTATCTCCATTACCATTAGAAGCGATTTGTGCAGATGCACCATCATAATTAGGTCTACCAAATCCAATTACATTACCATCCATATATGAACTATGAGATTTCTTGGTAACTTTATCACTAGTATTACCTTCAACTGATTCAAATGTTTTAGCTGACTTATCTACAGAAGTAACAAGACCAACATGATATGCACCAGGATTACCATACATAACTTCATCACCAACTTCAGGTTCTTCATACCAAGCATTATTAGCTTTGAAAGTATCTGTAAGTGTAGGTGTATAATTTACATTTGAACAATTATAAAGAGCTTGAACAGCTTTATCCTTAGTACCATCAAATGCTTGAGCAATAGCCCATGCAGCAAAAGCAGCACACCAAGGTTGTCCATCACATCCAGACCAAGCACCAAATTTAGTAATATTATTTCCAGTCTCAGCATATCCAATTTCATTAGAAGCAGCAGTGGCAGCAGCAGCTGCACCTGAAGCATTTGTAACTCCACCTGATGAACTTCCAAAACTAGCAGAAGATCCACCACCATCTCCAGAACCACTTGAACTACCTGATGAATCATTAATACTAAATCCATCTTTTGTATTAAAGATATTTGTAAGTGAACCAAATATCCTTGAAAGTTGAGCGAGCAATCCTGTATCTTCAGATGATGAACTATCTGAGCTTGATGAACTTGAACTACTAGAATCACTAGAAGAACTATCACTACTTGAGTCACTTGAATCTGATGACTTTGTATAACCTGTTCCGTTATATAATTCATAGAAATCAGCAGCATATGCTTTTCTTTGTTCACGCATAGGAACAGATGGTCTTTCATATGTTCTTTCAAAGATTTCTGCAGCTTCTTCAGGATCTGATAAACCTTTGAAATCATCTATAGTAACTTTTGTTGGCCACCATGTTTCAGTACCATTTGCATATGTATATGTACCATTTCCAGAATAAGTACTAACCTGATCTTTAAACAATGAAAGCATATAATTTGTCTGAGTTTCGACATCATCTTTAGATTTTCCTTGACTAGATGCATAACTTTCAAGTCCTGATGCAGCGCCAGTTGATTTCTCAAACTGGAATAGTCCGTATGCAGCAGCATCAGCTGTAGGTGACATACTTGACTCTTGTTGAGCATTACCAAGAATACCTGAAGCAGCAGCATCTGAAAATCCATTAGACTTAAGAGTATTCCAAATTGTATCTGATACAGAAGTTTTTCCAACTCCAGTTGTACCCATACCAGAATAACCACCATATGTAAGATTATAATTAGATTTACTAAGTATAGATTGATCATACATTCTTGGTCCACTAGATTCTGGATCGTTAACCAAAACTTTACCATTCTTCATAGCCGTAGCTAATACATAATGATTATTAGGACCAAATGGTGAATCAGCTTTACTCTTATTGCTTGGATCTCTACCAAGGAGTATAACTGGACGTCCAGATTCAAGAGCAGATTTAACTGTATTTGTATTTGATAATGTAGAAGCATTTAAAGTATCTTTGAAATACTTAGCAGATGTTCCTCTACTATCTGTATATGCTCTAGCTTTCTTAATAGCTTCAGACATATCCAGATTTCCACCCATTGTACGAGACGCCATTGTAGCAACTGCAGGTCCACAACCAGCTTGTCCAATATTAGAACCACCGAAAGATATCTTCCTATATCTAGGATCTAACTGTGACTGGAATCCTCCAGTACTAATACCAGAACCAGAAACTGCTAATCCTGAACCTGAACCTGATTCGGAAGAAGAACTAGATGAATTTTTAGTAATAGAATTTTTAATAGCACTAAATCCTGTTTTCAGAATATTAATACCATTGGTAATTAATTGTCCTGTTGTTGTTTTACTAGCAACATTTTCAGTTACATCTTTAGCAGCACCAGAAACATTACCATTCATAAGTTTACTAATAGTACTATCTTCGCCACCAATTAAACCAAATGTAATTGTACTTACATATCCTATAAGTTTATTAACCATATTCTTAACTACAGAAATGATCTTAACAACTTTAGCACCAAATTTAAATACAGGAGCTAACTTAGATGTAGGTTCATAATTAGTAGCTTTAGTACTTTCATACTTTCCTTCTTCATCATTCTTAAGCATAGCATAAATATATGATTTAAAACCATTATAATCATCTTGTATTGGAGATAAATGTTCTTTTACCTTATCATACATCATTCTTCCTAATGTAGTTACAGATGCAACTGGTACAAGAGCCATTTTAAATGGTATAAATTGTATAGAACCTATAATTTTTGAAAATGCAGAAGATTTCACTCCATTTTCTGCTTGACTATCTTTAAAAGCATTAAGCATACTATATTGAGGATCCCAGAATTTCTTATCACCTTTAAATGCATATTCGACTAGTTTAAGTACTTTACCAGTACCTTCACCAAAAGGATCATGTTCAGCTTTAGCAACAATAGCTTCCCATATTCCTTTAGCTCCACCGCCAGATTGTTTATATGCATCTAAAGCAACATTCACACCTGACCATTCTTTAAAAGCAGCGGTTGCACCTGATATTCCACCGCCAGCTTGTTCGTAAGCATTTTTAGCAGCAGATTTATTATCTTTAAATTGCTGTATTCCTGTATCAAATGCATTCTTAAATCTTTCTGTAAATGTATAATCGTTAAGTACAGCTTTATTATATTCTGCAACTGTATAATTTGTACCGTGAGCTTCGTTATAAGCTTCAACTTCTTTTTTAGCTTTATCTCTTTGCTCAACAAGTTTACCCATATCTTTGATATAAGGACCTAAAACTTTAACGAATACAGTTACAATCAAATCATCAGGAATAAATGGACCGACATATGGAATTAAATTTTTTACAAGTCTCAATAAACCTGAAATTAATCTTTGACCTTTACTTGGTTCATCAGTAATACCTAATGTTGTTCTAGCATCTTCCCAACCTGTAATAAAATCACTAACTGCAACTATTACATTAAGTACAGGAACCATGTCTGAAAAATCATTCCATACACCTTTAATAGTTCGAGCAAAAGCATTATTTTCTAACGATTTTAAAAGATCATCTAAACAATTAGGGAATTTTTGAATTAACTTTGTTTTGGTAACATCGTCAATTGGCATTTTTTCAACAATACTTGGGAATTTTTGAATAAGTACATCAAACCATTGACCAATTTTTGCTAATATTTTTCCCGAATTATTTTCAGCATATTCATATATTCCTTTAGTAATTTTATTACTTTTAATAATCTTTTTACCAATAGCACCAGCTAATGTAGGTTTTCTTAATATAGCTTGTCTAAGTGTAGTATTTCTGAACTTGGTAAGCATAGTATCCTTGCCAGCTTTTACTCGCATGACATCTTTATTGTCTACCACATTACCATTCTCATCTACGTAATATTTGTTACCATTTTCATCAAATTGAGCAGTAACCATATTACCATTAATATCTTGGAATTGGGTTTTGGTTCCACCATTATCATCAGGCATACCATTAATCAATTCACCATTTCCAGAAGCTGCACCAAAACCTACTTTTGATCCAACCCAGTTTAATATCTTATTTGACCAACTATTCTGTTTTCCAAATAATCCCTTGAATAATAAGAATAATCCAAAAGCAACTGCAGCTACACCCAAAATAGGTTTAAGTATTTTACTAAACATTTTATTTAAGAACTTTTTAGCTTTTCCAAAGATACCGTCTTTTTCTTTACCATCACCAAAAAGTGCAGTTTTAACATTATTTCCGATACCTTTAATAAGATTAGGAATAACAAGAATAGAATCAAAGAAAGTTTTAATTTTTCCTTCACTTTCCTTTGTCTCTTTATCTTTAGCTTTCTTCCAAGTTCCGTCTGATTGCTTAATTAAAGTATACTCATTTCCTAAATCATCAACTTCTGTCTTTTCAGTACCAGGCTGACCATCCCAGAAAGGATTTTCTGTTCCAGCTAATAAATTAGCGTTAGGTTTATTAGGATTTAATAGATCAGCATTAGGTCCAACTACTCCTTCAGGAGTTTCAGTTTTCTCATCTTCTCTATTAATCTTAACACCTTTTTCAAAAATCTTCTGTATATACTCAGCTATAGTTTCTTGAAGTTTTAAAGATTTTAATTCTCTTATCTCTTTTTGTTCAGCTTCAGATAATCCTTCTCTATTAGCTTCATCTACAGTAAGTTGACTTAATTTAGTTGCATTTGTTTGAACAAATTTTTTAAGTGCTTTTCCTGATTTACCTTGTTTACCTTGACCCATATATTCTTTGAACTCTTTATCATTTACTAATTCATTCAATCTCTCTTCATACATTGGATCTGTCTTAGGTAATGTTCTTATATCTTCAAAAAGCGATTTATAGTAATTAATTCTTTTTCCAGCATCTGGACCGTCGATACTTAATAAGAATTTATCAAAATTACCAAAGATGTCATTTTCTGTCCAGTAACCATATTTTTTCTTAGATGCTATTCTTTCTCTGGCTGTCATATTACGTTTCTTGCTTCTATTCCAAGTACTATATCCTTTAATAAGATTACCACGCTGAATACTATCATCTATTTTTCCAACGATTCCACCAGCCATTCTAAAAGGTAATCTTACTGTCCAGTCGGCAACTTTACCGCCTACTTTTAAAGCTTTTCCTAATACTCTAGAACCAAATGAAGCATTGCCACTTTCAGCATCTAATTTAAGTTTATCTATTTTCTTAGAAATTTTATTTCTAATTTTCTTTCCAAGATCTGTAAAAAATACTTTAAGTCTATTATTTACATTATGGAATATATTATCTAGTCCACCAAAGATCTTTTCTTTAGTAATATAAAGGATAGATTCTTTATCATCTTCTCCTTCTTTACCAAATAAAGCATCATGAAGTTTTCCACTAGTAGCACTAAATCCAAGAGCAGAACCAAGAAGTACATTACCAACGAGACCAAATGGTCCAAGTAATGCTCCACCTGTTGCTCCGAGAACTATATTAGGTAATGCTTTCTTAACTTTATCTTGTAATTCTTTAGGGATTACACCGTTATCATTATCAGCATCACCAAGTAACCATTTCTTAAATTTTTCAGAAGATGAAGCAAATCCAATACCAGCTCCTAAGAATGCTCCAACAACTGGAGATCCCATAAATAAACCAGCAGCTCCACCTATAGCAGCGCCTTTACCCATAGCAGGTAAATTCTTATACATGAAATTAAATAATTCTTGTCTCTTTCTTCTTATTTCAGCTTTTCCTGTTTCTGGATCGAATACAGTTTCCTCTTCACCAAAAATAAGATCTTGAGCAGCCTTTGATTTTGATATAAATCCAATACCAGCACCCAAAGCAGCTCCAGCAATAGGACCAATAATTCCACCAGTTAAAATAGAACCAGCTACACCAAGTATAGCACCTGCTCCTAATTCACCTTTAGCACCGCCAACTTCTCCTAAAGCTTTTGAAATTTTAGCAGATATATTTTTCTTATCTTGCTCAATTTGTTCTTTAGAAGTCATACCATCAACTGCATTTTTTATTCCTGAAAATGCATTTGTTACTCCAGCCAATAATAAACCAACAAATGAATTTGGAGCAATTTTTATCGGTTTCTTATTTTTAGCTTTGTTGGCTTTCTTTTCTTCAGCTATAACAGCAAATGGATCAATATCTAATCCACCACCAGATCCAAAATCTCCTAATGAAATTTGTCCACCTTCAATAAACATAGGATATCTACCACGACTAAGTCTCATTTCATTTCTTCTTTGAGAAGCCTTATTGGTAGCACCATGATAAAATGGATTATATTCTGATGGTATAATCAATTCACCTTCAGATACAGTAACAATACCAGACTTTGTAATTTTTCTACCATAAGCAGCCATACCATTATCTTCACCGATAAATATTTTTCTAGCTGTTCCTAATGTAGAATCTTTTACATTTCCTAATACTCTCTTTGTATCTTCAACCCATCCTGAAGCTAAGAAAGAATCCTTAAGATTTCCAGCTTTTTCTTTTAACTTATCAACAATTTTTCTTTGGAACCAATCATTAGCGTTTCCAAATAGTTCATTAGTCTTTTTAATCATATGACCAAATAAACCATCTTCTGCATCATTTTCATTACCAAATAAAAGTCTATCTATAGAATTAGATATAGAATCCATAATTCCAACCATAGTAAACTGTTCTGGTGTAAGATTAGTACCAAATATTTCATTAACAATTTTTCTAGTTCTATTGCTAACGTTTTCTTTGAACCATTTGCCAAGCTTAGTCTTAGTATCTTCAACATGTTTAGCATGTTCTGTTTCTTCATCACTATATAATCCAAGACCAGCATTAGACTGAGTAGTTGTCTTTTCTCCTTGAGATCTAGCTGTAGGTATATCTGGATATTTAACATTTAGATCATCAGCATCTACTTCTCCACCTTTTCCATTACCAAATGATCCAATATTTTTAGCCATATAATTAGTAAATTGCCAAATTCCCTGAAGATAGAAGTAATAGTTATGACCATATTCATCTAAGCCTATGATCGTTCTATTAGTTCCTTTATGACCTGAATCTTTACCTTCACCTTTAAGTTCATCATGAAGTGATTGTAGAGAACTCATTCCACTGGCTTCTTCAGACATCATATGATTTGTGAAATCAGCAGCTGATCTATTAGATTCAACAACCCATCTATTAATAGATCTTGCAGCTGCTCCACCTCTACTTAATCTACTATCAGCAACCATTTTAATTATAGCATAAGTAGCTGGATCTATACCTAAACTATTTGAACGAATATCATGCTCACCTGTATCAAAAGCTTTTTCGAAATATTTATATGCTTCTTGCATCATCTTTTCTTGCTTTTTCTTATTATTTCCAGATGAGTTTTTGATTTCTTTAATTATTTCTTCATAAAGTCCACCACCAGCTTCTTCTACATATCTTCTCTTTGTTTGAGCTAAATTATTTCTGATTCCTCTAGCTTCAACAAATTTTCCACTATTATAATCAAACCTCATAGAAGGTTGACCAGATAATACAGAATATATTTCAAGAAGTGTAGTTGGTATTACATCAGTTAAAGCTTTTCTGGCAATACCATCCCAAGCAACTGGACCTTTTTCATAATTACCACTATTTATGGTATTTTTAACATTTCTGTCAGGTACAAGTTCTCCAAGGAGTAAATTTACTAATTCACCAGCGGCACCGCCACCTTTAATTCCTTTTTTCCTTAACTTAGTTAAACCAGCGCCCATTCCATATTTAATAGATTCATCTAATCCTTTTATAGATTCTTCTACTGCTTTTGGAATTAATTGCTTAACTAGCCAAGTTCCACCCATACCTGCAAGAGATACATTCTTTAAATTATTCTTTGTTGAACCCTTTGTCATTCCAGTAAACATTGATATCATATCTTTATATTCATCAATTGTTTCCTTCATGGCATCTCTAAGTTCACCAAAATCTATACCATTATCATCAGACATTATACTTCCAAGAGATCTCTTAGATTTATATCCCTTAGAACCAACAGCTGATACTGGTGTAGTATTCTTTTCTATTTGTTTTAATGTCTGCTCAATATTATTCAGAGATTCTCCAGTCTTAGTAAAGAATAAAGAACTATTCTGCATATGAGCAGTGAGAGGTTCGCCTATCTTTGAGAAATTATATATTGTCTCGTTTACGCTCATAAGAGCTTTATTTATAGAGGCGTATCCAGCTTTATTAAGATCAAATAAAGCACGGCTATCTTCTCTGGCTGAACTAGCAATATAATTTGCAGATTCTATCTGAGCTTCTGTCATAGATGCAGATAGTCCTCTACCCATAGCATCTACAGCATTAATAACAGCTTTAGTACCTTGAGCTTGAGCAGCGATAGTAGCTTTTGTTTCTTCTGTAGTATCTGAACTAAAATCATCATCACCCCAGTCATCAAAATCATCAAAGTCAAAGTTGAAATCATCGCCAAAGAATCCTTCCATTAACTCATTATCAAGAGCATCTTTACGTTCTTTGTTATAGATCTTACCAGTCTTGAGATCATCTATTGTATTTTTCCATACATTAGAAATACTTTGACCAGTTTTCTCTTTAATTCCATCAAAACTAAAATCTGATGAACTAGAACTAGATGTAAAATCCTTTATAGCTTGATATGTACTTTGAGTAGCTTCTTTAGAAGATTTTGCTAAAGATGTCATTACAGGAGCATAAGATTTTAATACATCGAATCCGATGTATCCTGCAGATTTAGCTAGATTTTTCATATAAGAATTCACTCTAACATTAGTAGCCATGATGAGATAAACCTCCTTTCATTAAGTTATTTTACCCTAACTAGGTGTTATTATATAGATGTTTTCACCTATAAAACAGACAATTAAGGGTAAGGATTTTTCTCCTTACCCTTAATTTTACTTACTTAATTTCAATAACTTTATACTTTGTAACATCACTAGCTTTAGCAAATGCAATTCTATCCATACCAGGTTTATTGGTAACTCCATACATATATTCTCCACCGATAATTATATCTGTTACATACATTTCAGCTTTATCTTTATGTATAAATTGACCTGTACCATCAGCATAAATATTAATATCACCATTTACTATAACTTTATCACCTTCGTATATTTCATTGACAATTAACTTAAGATCAGCTATGTTTACCCATCCAATAGAATGACCATATACCCCTATGAAATCAGTATTATCTGTAATTCTTATTCTATGATTACTTTCTATAAGATTAAATATATAATATCTACCAGTTAACGATAAAGTGGATTTCATAGCATAAGGAGAAGTATATATAGGAATCTTTTCTATATCTACTTCTTGACCCCAAGTATATCCACTAGGAGATTCTCCACCAGGAGTTTCATCGGTTAATGTTTTTACAGTTAATCCATAAGATGCTTCACTAGGTGGTTGCCAGTCATCTGTTCCTTTTGTTCTCTGATATAAAGTATATTGAGAATCTTTTACAAGTCCATCAAAGAAAGGAGTTTCTCTCCAATTTTCACAATCCATTGAATATTCTCCATTTTCTATTGGATTTAATTCAATAGTGGTTTGTGTAACTTCTTTTAATGTAGGTGGTTCTGGCCTAGGCAATGTTTTATATACATAGCATTCGCAATGATCTGATACTCCACCATAAATAGTTTTGACAAATATCATTGCTTTACCTAAACTCTTAGCAAACAATTCACCACTTGCACTTACTTCTACAATATTACTATCAGAACTGAACCATACAACGTTCTTATTCTTAACATTTGTTGGTAATATTATATAATTTAATGTAGCATAAGTATTTTTATTAAGATCAAAATATAAATCATGAGCAGATAATGTAATAGAATCTGGAACTATACTGCTTGGATCTGGATCTGTCTCTGGTGTAACAAATATTGTAGGAGATGAAGGTTTAGATTCTGTCATATAATCTTCTGCAATTGTCTTACAAATAATATTATATGTTGTTCTAGGATTCAATCCTTCTATAGTAGGTCCAGGAACCCAAGTTTTACCATTATCTAAACTGAATAAAGTGATATCATCACAAGCAACAGTTACACTAGTTTTAGTTACTCCAGTAATAAATGGTGCTTCAGGAGTTGCCCATTGTTTATAAACTTTTACAATACATTCATCAGTTATTCCACCATCAATAGCAGTTACAGTTACAACTCCTTCTCCAGGAGAATTTGCAGATAATATACCATCTTTATTTATATAACCAATAGATGTATTATTTAATACAAAAAATACAGATTTTATTACTGCTTCTTCTGGAAGTATTTCATATTCAAATTGATGTTTAACTGAACCATTGGTAATATCAAGATTTAATTCATGTTCTGTTAATTCAATAGATTCAACGTGAATAATATCTTTAGTATAAGCTTCTGAATAATTAGATTTCTTAGATTCAAGATAATATCCATGTGCTCTAAGTCTCTGAGTAAAGATATATTTATGATTATACTGAAGATCTGAGAATATATTATAAGTCTTCCAATTTAATCCATCATCTATAGAATATTCACCATATTCTATTTCTTCCAACCATATAGAATCTTCACTAGTAGAAGCTATAATTGGTGGATCTGGTGGTAATTGTCTAATATATACTGTAATTTTACAAGATGCTTGATGTCCAAGTACATCTGTTGCAGTAATATAACATTCGCCAGGATCTCCAGGATAAACAATATTACCATCACTTCCTCGATAAGCAATATCATTATTAGTGCTTGACCAAGTAATATCAGTCTCTGTACAATCAGCTGGTTCTAATAAAGCATTTAATACTTCTATATCAGATTCATTAATAATATGAGTTATCTCTGTTGGTTCTACAGAAACACTTGTAGGATAAACTATAACTGCAACTGCACAAGTAGCTGTATAACCGCCATCTACAGTAGTTACAGTAATATTACATGAACCTCTACCAACAGCAGTAACATTTCCACTACTATCTACAGAAGCAACTGAAGAATTAGATGAACTCCATAGTACAGATTTATTTTCTGCATCTGATGGTGTTACAGTTGCAACTAATGTTTCAGATGAACCTTTTTCTAATTTAATACTAGACTTATTTAAACTAACTCCAGTTACACGAATAGCTCCTTGAGTTACAGTTACATATATTGTATGCCAAATATTTTGAGGATCATAATGAGCTTCTGCCCAAACTTTACAAGATCCAACAGATACACCTTTTATATGACCCATCTCATTAAGAGATCCGGTACTAGATACAGTACATATAGCTGGATTTTCAGATTCCCAAACTATTTCTCTATCTTCTGCATCCGATGGGTATACTGCAGCTAATACATCTCTAGTTTCACCAACACCAACTTCTACTGTATCTGAACTTACATTTACTCCTTCAGGCGCTCCACTAGTTACAGTTACAGTACATGTATCCCAAATACCCTGTGGATTTTCTGAAGCTTCGGCCCAAACCTTAGCAGTACCTTTAGATACACCTTGTACCCAACCCGAACTATCTACAGAAGCAATACTTAAATTTTCTGCTTCCCAAGTAATTCCTTGATTAGTAGCATTAGTAGGTAATACATGGGCACTAAGTTGTTTCCATTTACCTACAGCAACAGTAATAGCAGTATCACTAATTTCTACTCCAGTAACAGGAACAGATCCTCCACCGCCACCCCAATTGGCAACGTCTGTATAGAAAGTAGATTTATCAAATCTAGGACTTAATCCAGGTACAGTTGCACTAGATGTCCATTGCCAAGCATCGTAAGTAGATTGACTAGGTGCAGAATTACTATATTTAGCAATCCAAATAGATGCTCCAGTTGCAAGTAATTCACTATAATTAAGATTTGAATTAAACCACGATTCAGATGCATATACACCTGCTCTATATCCTCTAGCTTGGATCCTCTGAATCCAAGTTTTACAATATTGAGTTCTGGCTGCTTTAGATAATTTATCTGCTCTACCATTATAACCACTAGTATCTGCTATCTCTGAGTCAAAGTAGATAGGCATATCATTCTGTTTACCAGAAAGAAGAGTATCAATTACATAATCTGCTTCTGCTCTAGCTTCCGCATCTGATATAGCCTGACTGAACCAATAATAACCTAATTTGGTTTTTCCTTTAAGTCCATTATAATGCGTTTCTAACGCTGAATCTTTTACCAATGTACCAGAAGAACCATATCCTCTATATCCACATCGAAGAATTACACCATCAACTGCATTTGCAAGTGTAGTATAATTAGATATAGACTGATAATAGGATATGTCTATAACACTCCATGACATTTAACTCTTCCTCCTAGTTTCTATTATAATTATGATAATTCTCCAGGACCAAATTCTTCCAAAGTATTATCTTCTACGTCTGAAACAAAATCATCAGCTTCATCTACAGGTGGAAGTCCTTCATCTAATCTCATTTTAGCAAGTTTAATCTTATTTACGTTATCATAATAAGCCCCACCTATCTTAGTAACATTCTCAAAACCTGCTTTAATAAGATAACCACCGATTATAAGTCTGAATGTTTCATTAATTTCTGTTGTTAGTGTGTCAAATCCACTAACTTCTCCTCTATATGATGAATATAATAAAATTAGCATAGATAATATATTATATAATACATATATTATGAAGATAGCAACAACAATTTTCTTTGAGAATTCCTGTACCCACAAGAAATTCTTCTTTGTTTTCTCAATGACTTTTTCATCATTGTCTTGATTTTGCATGAGTTCTTTTTTCCTCATAAGTTATCACCTCCTATTATATCGTTGTTCAAGATTTACGGTATATAGAAGGTGAAATTTTTATAACAAATTATTATCTTTTATAAACTTTTTTATTTTATCAAGTTTTTCTTTTGGTATCTCTTTTTCTACATCAGTTTTAGCTTTTTCATAAATGTAATCTGATAAATATTCATCTATATATCCATTACATTTATGCTCAAAGAAAATACTATTTCTTTTAAATTCATGATAATTTTCTATACATTGATGATTAGCAAAAGTTTTATAAGAATCTTGATAATCTTTTACTGCCTGATGAATAACCGCCCCTATTAACCCCAGATATCCTGCATCTTCTGACGTATTTATTTCAACTTGATGTCTTATATGATGCATTTATATTAATACCTCCTTCACTTACATATAATTATTAATTAAAAGTGGAGGTGTTATTATATTATGCCTATATATACTAATAAACTAACTAGTACTCAATATAAACTAGTAAAAAAGATAGATATAAAAACATTTTCTGCATTATTAAATATTTTTAATAAAGCAAAAACTACTTTTCCATATAAAAATAAATATTATTTCTTAAGAAGTATACAATTAGATGAAGCTGGAAAAAGTTTACAATTCTTTGATGTAAAAGTTGTTATAGATGATTTAGCTGGAACTAAATTATCTAGTTTGGATGATAAATTTCCATATATAGCTAAATTCTACAATGATCCAAAACTTAAAATTACAGATTATAATTATGGATTAATGATGGAATCATTAATAAATGAAGCTAATAATCTATTACCTACAAAATTATCAAATTATAAATTTGATATTGCTGGTTCTTGGATTGATGGAAAAGTTATAATTATGAAGAAAAAATAAACAAGGCAAGCAGTGACCCAGCAAGGATATTTCACCTTGCTGGGTTTACTTTGAACCTACATCTACGTTTCAGGCTTGTTTAACTGAAAAGTATTTATAGAATTCTACAATGGCTTCATTAATGGAATCATGAGGATAATGTAGATTAATTAATCTTTCTCTTATTCGAGTGGCTTCTTTTCTTACAATTTCGTCCTCTATCTCATCATATTTACATTGAGTTTCGATTTGATATATTGATTCCTTTAATATATTGTATATTCCCTTGTTTTTAATTACACCCATTTATAGATCTCCCCCTACTTAGTATAATATAATGGATTACTAATATCCATTATAGTGAATTTAATATCTTCAGTATTATCAATTATACTCTTCAAAATATTATCAGCAATAACTGTACTCTTATTCTTATTATTTTCCTCTATACGTTGACAATGTATTGTAATGTATAGAGTTCCATAATTATCCATTCTCTTATCAAACGGATAGAATTGTAATCCATTGATTTTTCTTTCTTGGTTCTTCTTTACAATATCTATATTACTATAAATTCCAATTGTAAACCTATAACCATCATCAATCAATGTATAATTTTCAGAGAATCCGATTACATTTCTTTCAATAGTCGGAAAAGCCTTCTTGATAGCTTGAGATACTAAATATACTAATTCATCATGTATCTTTGCACCTTCATTTCTGTCATTGATTTTCAATTCATCATAATTCTTATAAACAAGATATCCTGCTCTAATCATTGAATTACGATATCCATCATCAATTACATATGTAGTTCCATTAACGTCCCTACCCACAATAACGTTAGTTCTTGGATCTAGATAAACATTATCTAATTCTTTTCTTTCTTCATTATCAATAAATATCAAAGATAGATTTGGTGATTCAATGAACTTACGACTCTGGGTATTTGTGTCACTATCATAAAAATAGCAACTATCCTGATTAGTTTTAAGTACCATTTTCACACCTCCTTTAATATAATTTTATTGGATAACAAGGTTTAACTAATTCTACAGATGGTTTCAGATCAGGGTGTTTTTCTAACAAATAACCTTCAATTTTATTTAAAATTTCTTCAGCCTTTTTTCTATACATTACATCACCTTTAAATTCATTCTCGTCTCTAGAAAAACAGAAATAAATATTCTTATATTTATCATTTTTACCAATGAATGGGAGTACATTCTCTTTCATCGATGATCTACTTTCATTAATCTTAACTAATTCAAAACCTCTCATAATTCTAAGATTAAGAGTATAATTAAATACGTCGTATTTAATTGGTGTGATAGGTTTATCACCATGATCATACATACTATAATCTCTATAACTAGCTTTGAATTGTCCAGATTTTAATAAATGTGCACATGCTTCTTTAACTGCAGTATGAAATATTATATTAACTTCAGATCCTTCATGCCAATCCTCTATTCTCTCTTGAGGATTATCGGTAAATGAAAAATATCCACACATGAACATTTTTTCTCTTACTGTAGGTACAATATCAATTATTGTATCTTCTGTAAAAGTTTGATAATAATCATATGATATTTGTTGTGCTTTACTATAAGGAACAAATCCTATATCTTCAAGCTTAAAACCATACTCATATTCTTTCACTCCTGCTCTTTCTAACGCAGCATCTAATAATGCTTTGTTTCGAAATACAGTTAATTCTTTGTAATTTCCAAGATGAATTATTTCTTGGGTACCTGGTTTTACTGCAACTATACCACTAGGTTTGCAATCTAAAACGTAAATATCCGAATTCATTTTTTAATCTCCTTTATTAAACATTTAACTTTACATTGGCTTTTACTTTTTAATCCTTTCATTTTATTTAATAATCATGCCTTTGATTATTATCAATATTATAGTATATTATTGTTTATTGTATTAATTTCACTATTATTATATAGGGAGAACACCTATATAATGCATATATAAGGGTATAAAATTACCCTATAAAAATAATATAAGGAGGAAATAAAATGATTCTTATAGATAAAATGAAGGATTTTAAAATATATAGAACGCCTACATTTTTACCTACAGAAATGGATAACAAGAAAAAGAAATGTGCTGTTCTTTTATTTACTCCAAATTATGAAACTTCAAAGAAATTAATGAATCATCCTTTATTTGTAAACAGATTAAGATATCAATCTTATTGGATGCAAAGAGATGTTTCATATCTTGTAAGTTCTAAAGGAATCATAGAAGATGATGTAGATCAAGAAGAAGTAGAAGAATCTTATATGCTTGAAATGTCTGCTGCTGAAAGAAATAAACTTCCTGATTCTGCATTTGGTATTCCTGACAAGAGAAAATATCCTCTAGATACAGAAGCTCATGTTAGATCTGCTATAAAATTCTTTAATTATGTAGATAAAGAAGATGAAGAAGAATTAGCTAAGAATATTATCAAAGCTATGAAGAAATTCAATATAACAGATGTAAATGTTGGAGAGAAAAATAGATTTAGTAAATATTATAAGAATACAAATGAAGCTGCAGTAGGATCAGTTTGTTGTATTGAATGTGGATCTTCAGATATAGAAATTGGAGATACTCAATATAAGTGTAATCAATGTAACTTTACTTGGGATATTCCAATTCATGAATCTATAAATACAAATCCATTTAATCTTATTTGTCCTTGTGGTTCAAAGAATTTAAGATTACAGGGTTATTCTTTTATTTGTAATGAATGTGGAAAAATAGTATCAGAATTAAAAGAAGATACAGTTGCTAAAGTTTCTCCTGAATATATTTCAGAAGGAATTACTATAGGTAATAGAGTAATGTTTCTTAATGAAGATGCTAAAAATGATTCACAACTTAGAAGAATATTATTCCAATCTAGATTAAAACAAAGAAAGAATGTATTAGTTAAGTTTGATCAAGTTAAAGCTGATTGTCCTTTTATTAAGTATACTTTCCCAGAATTAAAGAAATATCAAATGAGAAATGTTTTTGTAGATCTTTATTACTATAATGAAGTATTTGCTAAAAATAATGTTTGGGGATCTTTTAAAGGTCTTAATTTATATATGGACTTTATAGAAAGACTTCTTACTAAGTCTATTAATCTTGAGCAATTTGGATATAAGAAAAAAGTTATATTTATTCCAATAAAAGAATATGATATTAATCATAATGCTTCAGTATGGAATTTTAGAATTAATATTAATCCTATATCTGCAATTTATTGGTTCATGTTTAGAAATGAGGTTAATAAATTAAGAAGAATCTTTGGTAATAATGATATTATCTTTGTGGGTGATTCTAGATATTTCAAGATGAACTTTTCCAGAATCACAGATAAAGATGCTAAAAAGATGTCTATGAAATTTAGGATGTTTATTACTAAGATTTGTAAAGGTGAAGAATTTGATGTAGAAGATATAGATACTTCTGCAGATACAGATTCATCTGAAGTTATTGCTGCTAAGATTGTAGATAAAATTGAACTTAGTAAAGGTGTAGATATTACTCCTAAAGTTGCTATTGCTACAGCTGCAAATAATATAGATCTTAATTTACCTAAAGATCGTCCTTTTACCGATAAAGAATTAAAAAAAGCTGTACTTAGCAAACAAGTAAAAGTTCAAAAAGTAGAAGATAAGGTAGATGAAGATCAAGATAAAGTTGTTAATTCAAAATTATCTCAAAGTAATAATACCAAAGATAATATAATTAGCAATAAAATTAAAACTGATAAAGATCTTGAAACTCTTGCTAATAAAGTTGTAAAAGCTGCTAATTCCACTACATCTGAAGATGATGCTTTAGATTATATGGATGATGAAGAAATAAGAAAAATTCTTATAGATCTTGATAATACATCCGATAGTAATGAAGTTGTTATTTCAGATGAAAGAAAAGCTAGAATGTCAGAATTAGAAAAGAAGGTTATGGATAGTAATGTAAATGGAAAGACTGTAAAGGATATTCTTGAAAAAGAACCAGAACAAATTCCAACTACAACTATTGAAGTATCTTCTCCTAATGCTGATGAATGGAAAGATCTTAAATTTGTAAACTTTGATAAAAATTATAATCTTGAAAAAGATGTAATTAATGCTTTTAAAGCTTTTGAGAATTGTTCTAGACCTCTTATAATTAAAGATATTACTTCAGAAGATAATTCTACTTCAGAAGATAGAGTTCAATTATATACTGTAGAGTATGAAGATTATAGAGGTAAGAGATATAAAGTTAAACTTGATATTCCTATAATGAAAGATAATAGATTCTTACTTAGAGGAAATGATAATGCTATTCAGAATCAATTCTTTAATATGCCTATTGTAAAGACTAATGAAAGAGAATGTCAGATAGTTACAAATTATAATAAAATATTTATTCAAATTCATGGTTCTATTGTAGGTAAATCTTCTCCTGATGTTACTAAGTTTGTAAAAGCTGCTAATAAATATACAGGTAGAAAGATTAAATTTGTTAAAGGTAATAATAAGAAAATTTGTTCTAAATATAATCTTCCAGTTGATTATATAGATTTAGCTACAATGTTTTCTAAAATTGAAACTGATAAATATATTATATATTTTAATCAAGATGAAATTAGATCATTATATGAAATTGATTTAACTAAAGGTATTCCTTTTGGATATGATAAAATAAATAAAAGAATTATATACTTTGATACAGATAATACTAAAATGATAATTACAAGTATTGTGTATCTTATTGGGGATGCTGATCTTGAATTTATAAATGCTGTCCAAACAAATAACTCTGTTTCAGCTTGTGCTTATTCCCGTTGTAGTCTTATGGCTGCTAAAATACCAACAGTTGTTATTTGTGGATATCATGAAGGTTTAAGAAAAACATTAGCAAAAGCTGGAATTAATTATGAGCTTAAGGATAAACTTACAAGGGATGAAAAATTTACTCTTGGAAAAGATTATATTAAGTTTGCTGATGGCTATATTTATTATGATCTTACATATGAATCATCATTACTTATGAATGGTCTTAAAGATTGTCCTACAGCTGCATTTAATCTTGCAGATATAGATGATAGAAAAATGTATTTGGAATTCTTAGATAACTTTGGTGGCAGAATTAAAGCAGATGGTCTTGAAAACTTTTATGATCTTATGATTGATCCTATTACTAAAGAAACTCTAGAACATTATAAATTCCCTACAGATTATGTTTCTATTCTTCTTTATGCTAATGCTTTATTATCAGATAATAGATTTATTAAACATACTGATACTACTTCTAGAAGAATTAGAAGATATGAATTAGTAGCTGCTTATACTTATAAAGTACTTGCAGATGCTTATGGATCTTATGCTAATGAATTAAAACATAGATCACAAGCTGCATTCAAGGTAAATCAAGATGCTGTTATAGTATCATTACTTACAGATCCTACATTCTCTGTTGATTCTTGTATTAATCCACTTAGAGATGTAGAAACTACAAATTCTGTAACTACTAAGGGATTATCTGGAATGAATAGTGATAGAGCTTATTCATTAGACAAGAGAACTTATGATGATTCTATGCTTAATGTTTTAGGAATGTCTACAGGATTTGCTGGTAATGTAGGTGTAACTAGACAAGCTTCTATTAATGCTAATGTAGAAGGAGAAAGAGGATATGTAAATTCTATTAATGGTGATACATCTCAAATGAATGATACAAATACATTAACTGCTACAGAATTACTTACTCCTTTTGGTTCTAATAGAGATGATCCTATGAGAACTGCTATGACTTATGTACAGACAGCTAAACATATGGTTAGAACTATAGATAGTGATCCATTATTAGTTACTAATGGTGCAGATGAAGCTCTTCCTTACATGACAACTGATAGATTTGCTTTTAAAGCTAAAGATAAAGGAATTATATCAGAGATTACTGATGATTATATTATGATTGATTATCAGAATGGTACTTCAGATTATATTAATCTTAAACAAACTATAGAAAAGAATAGTGATGGTGGATATTTTGTACCACTTAAACTAGATATGGCTAAGAATTACAAAGTAGGAGATAAAGTTAATCCTAATGATATTGTAGCATATGATAAATCTAGTTTCTCGAACTCTGTTGGAGAATCAGATAATATTGCTTATAATATTGGTAAACTTGCTAAAATTGCTATAGTAAATACTGATGAGGGATTTGAAGATTCTGGTATAATTACTGAAAAGATGGCTAAAAAATTGGCTACTCCTATAAATTATCAGTTCAGTATATTTATAGATGCTCAATCAGAAGTTTATAAGTTTGCTAAGATTGGTCAACATGTAGAAGTTAATGAATCATTAATGATATGGATGCCACCTTATGATGATGAAGCGGCTGATTTATTGCTTAAAAATCTAAGTTCCGAAGAGGTTAGTGAACTTGGTAAGAAAGTTCTTATATCTGAAACTACAGGTACTATTACTTCAATTAAAATATATAGAACTGTAGAATTAGAAGAGATGTCTGATTCTTTGCGAAAAATAGTTGATAACTATGAAAGACCATTACGTGCTCTTGAAAAGAAACTTAAAGTTAAGAATATAGATATTTCTCAAATTCCTGCTCATTACAAGTTGCCACCAGTTGGTAAACTTAAAGGAAGAGATAAAGGTGTATTAATAGAGTTTTATGTAGAATATTTAGATACTGTTGGTGTAGGTGATAAGGTTGTATATTTCTCAGCCAATAAAGCTACAGAGAAAAATATAATACCAGAGAATCTTGAACCATATACAGAGTTTAGACCTAATGAATCTATTGATGCATTTGTATCTGAAACATCTATTGATAAACGTATGGTAACTAGTACTTTAATATATGGATCATTACAAAAACTTATGATAGAGCTAGATAGATCTATAAAAGATATTATGGGAATACCATATGATGATAGTACAGTATAAATATTAAAATATCCCAGGTATACAATTAAGTATACCTGGGAATTATTTGTATTTTTAATAATAAAAAGTATATAGCGATAGTTTCTTAATCTCTATTAATTGGACGAGACTATAAAATCTTTACACATGCAACTGTTAACTTACAACGGTAGCAAATGATAAAAATCTCTTAAAATCACTTAACTTATATTGCTTAATATAGTTAACGAGATTAATTATCTATACCCGACCACCGTCCCCCCTTTAGTTTTTTGTTAATTTTGTTGTTTTTTACAAATATTTTTCAAAAAATAAACTAGATATATTTCAATCTAGTTTATTTTATTTATTTTACTTATTCATTTTAGATTCTTTTGCTTCTTGCATTAATTTAATTGCTTCTTTTTTCTTCTCTTCATTTATTTTATTATTTGTTTTCCATTTTTTAGCTGATTCTTCTTCTATCTCTTTTTTATACTTAGGATAAAAATCTATTATTTTTTCCTCAATATTTTTATAATATTCTTTTGTATGTACAGTTTTGTCAGGAGGCAAAATTTCAACTATAGATATTTTCTTAAATAATCCCAAAGAAAGCCCAGATAAAAATGAAGAAGATGCCATTGTTGCCATTCTAACCAATGAATGATTTCCACAAGATATTCTAAGATATTTATTATTATTTACATATACATATGCATTTAGTGTACCATATTCAATTTTTATTTCATTGTTTACTTTTACAATATTACCTTTTCCAAACTTTGTTCTTACTTTATCTATTTTATATATAGGATCAAGTATTCCACAAGTCTGAAACATTCTATTTATTGAATTTTTAGATATCTTTTTACTCATAATTATAATCTCCTTTCAATTTATTTTATTTAAATTATAAGTAATTGTATTTTGTAATTCATATTTATAATATATAATCAAAAATAAATAGAATTACAAAATATATAGAGAGTAGATATTACTCTACTCTCTATTATACTTTATAATTATCGTAATATTCTACAGATCTATTCTTTACCAAATTTTCTATTTGATTTATAGTACCTATATTATCTAAAATTGAATCAGATAATTCAATTAATTTATCTGTCAATTTTATCAATTTTTTATTAATATTATTTCTTTCTTCATAATACATTGAAGAATCAATATTAGTAGCTTTTATAATTTCTTCTAAATCCATTCCTGGTCCACAACATTCTTCTATTTCTGGAGATGAATTATAATCAATTCTACATTCTTCAATAGAATCATCATATAATATTTTTATTTCTCCTGATAAAATAATTTTGTCAGAATTATAAAAACTATATTTAAAAGTCATTATACCATTATCTATTTTTTCATATTCTTTTTCTCCACTAACTATATAAAAGAAATCATATAATTTTAAACTTAATAATGGAGATATAGAAAAATTTACTATATTATAATTTATCAATGTATTTAAATATGATATATTACCAAATATCATAAAAATCAAGGATTCTATCATTCTATATAAATGAATCCTTAGATATTGATTATATGCTAAAACTTCAATTGTATTTTGCGGAGCCAATGAAGTATATAAATTAGAAATATTTTTATAAAAGAATTTATGAAATATTTCCTTTTGATCATCATCAAGATCATTAAATCCTTTAACATTTTCATTATCCATATTATAATCCACCTTTATTAAAAATATTCACATGGAGGTATATTTGTTGGAATAATTGGATAATTAGATTCTTGATCAATTAAAAATATAAAATAAAATAAATTCATAAGATCTTCTAATTCTCCCATATCCATTTGAATACTAATTATGTCTACCAAGCATTCTTTTAATGGACTATATTCCTTTACATTAAACCATCTCTGAGAAACATCCATCATTAATCCAGATACAGGATCTATTCTATACATTTCTAATCCAATCATATAGTAGTTCCCATCTGCTCTATAAGGAGCTAATGCTGGACATATAATATCTCTCATACCAAACTCATTTATTTGAGTGTAGCAATCAAGAATATTCATAATATCATTTTCATTACAATTTAAATGTACCAATAATTTATTAATATTATTATCATAAATATCTATATTACATTTAAATTTATATGATTTATCAGTGAACCATAATTGAGCATTATCTCTAGATAATTCAAATCTATATTCATTATTACTTGTAAAAAATACTGCCATTTCTTCATCATCCTTTATACAACCCATTCTATATAGATTATTCATTACATATGAATTAGCTGTCATCTTCTTCATCCTCATTCATTACAACAATTGAACGGAAAAGATCTTCAGTATCATCTCCATCCATATTAGAATTTACATAATTTGCTATTATAGAATTGGTGATAAAATATTCTTTATCTGTAAAATCTTTAATATCATCTGATAATACTTTAAATTCAAATTTAATCTTATCTTCTTCCATCCATATCATATGGACTAATTCTATATCATTTAATCCATATATTGCATGTAAAGTATAATGTTTTTCATAATCCCTATAATCTATATAATCAATATAATCTAATTTAAGGTATATTTTAAACAAATCATTATTAGATGCTAAATCTATTATATCACCTTTTTCTCTTAAGAATCTAGAATCTTCTTCATTATCATTAATTGCTATACATTTACCAAGAATATATAATAATGATCTTTTTAAAGACATATGTAGCATTTTCTTATCAAACTTCATTATATATGAATTAAATTCTTTTAAATCTGTACCAATATTAAATCCTGGAAGCATGTATTTATCCTCCTTTCTTATATTTATTATATATTATTCTCTTATTTATTAAAATTATCTTTATAGTCTTTATAAATATCAATATATAAATCTAATTTTTCATCTTCAAGAAATTCTTCTTTATTATAATATTCAAAATTAGTATCAATTCTTAATTGAACTAATTCATATTCTATATCCTTATCTAATTTAGGACTAGCTATTAATGTATAAACATCTTCATTAGCAACTATATCTTTGTCTATTATAAAATTATATCTTTGAGATTTCTCATTAATATTTCTCACATCACTTCTACAACCATGAGCTAATTTTAATAAAACTTTTCTATTATAAAGATCATATAATAATAAAAATAATAATACATGAATAAAATTATGTTCTAATTCTACCATTTTAAAATCTTTATCATCTTCTTCTGTTATATCTTTTAAGAATTTATCATAATCACTAATATGTATTTCTACTACTTCGCTCATATTTAATATTCTCCTTTATATATTATCATAATGATTATTAAAATCATCTAAGATTGATTTATATAAATCAATTTCTCTATCTGAAAGATAAGAATCATTAAACATTTCATCTTCATATATTTCTACATATACAAGATCATACGATTCACCACCATCTATTTCAACAGCAATTAAATTAAATCTTGGATTATTATCTAAGATTTCTTTATCTATATAATAACCAAATTTTTCACCATTGAATATACATTTCTTATCATTAAATTCTAATTCTAAATTTTCTATCCATTCTTTTAACCAATCATCTAATAATAAATTTATCAAAATATTTGTAAACTCCACTTCAAGAGTTACTAATTCATGCTCAATATTAATAGCTCCTTTTAGAGTTATTAAATCATCTCTAATTTTACCCATAGTTATTTTCTCCTTTATTTTTAATATTTATAACTCAATCATAATTAATCTAAGGTGGTGATAATCATGATTGATCCAGATGATATATTAGTAACTGATCAAAAACTTCCAGCTACTATTAATCTTATAAATGTTCCTGAATTTGATTATGTAGTATATGATACTAATGATGAAAAAGAATATGAAAAATATATCAAAGATGTAGAATCTCAAGTTAGAAGATCATTTGAATATAGACAATTTATTAAATATCTAAGAGAAACAATGGGTATGAATAAATGTGCCTTTCTTCAAAATGTTTCTAATGAAGAGACTTTTGATATAAAAATAGAATTACATCATTATCCTTTTTCATTAAGAGATATTGCTGATATAGTATTTCGTAAACGAACTTATTATAACGAATCTCTTGATATACAAATGGTTGCTAAAGAAGTAATGGAGTGTCA
>Ga0247611_10002312_pt1 | contig 31111 bp, 14 predicted proteins | sample 177DNAGHGhighgp2_FD_192422 | JGI IMG/M metagenome (GOLD analysis project Ga0247611, IMG submission 192422) | Sheep rumen microbial communities from Palmerston North, Manawatu-Wanganui, New Zealand - 1770 DNA GHGhigh gp2 | ecosystem: Host-associated > Mammals > Digestive system > Stomach > Rumen... | reverse complement strand
CAGTGAGGTCATTAAAGTCAGGTAATAGAATGGCAGAAACCGTTATTTCCTTGTCCGGAGAAACGCGTTCGCCAGACACCTTACCCAAGAACACGGATGTCTGTGCCAGTCCATAATCTCTAAGTAATGCGGAATTTAATGTAATCGTCAGCTTTCCGGCATGACCAGAAGGAATCTTTGACGGTGACATGTCGGCAGTCAGGAAATTGGGGAGGTGCATCACAACAGGTTGCACGGTGTTACTCGTCGGGTTCTTCACATGAATCTCGGCAAAAGGACGCTCGCCTCTGCTTACGTCATCGAATTCAATGTTAACTTTATCTACGAAAAGCTCACCTAATTTATAGGGATAATTACCCTCAAAATTCACAATTTCCTCAACTACGACGCCCTTTAATGTTAAGATAGTCGGTTCTGTATCATCATTAAAGTAGATAGAAGCATATTTCTCAAAATGCCCTAATTGCATGGCATCGTAAGTGAGTCTTACCACAAATGAAGAATCGCGCCGGATGATTTCCTGAGGATAATCACCGACCACACACCCACAACTGGTAAGTAATTCCCGTATATAGATAGCCTTGTTGCTTACATTTTTTATCTCAAAGTCGGCACTGGCAGCATTCTGGAATTTAATCTGCCCCACATCAATCATGTCGTTTTTCACGGACACATGTTGAGCAAGCAGTTGTGGAACGGAAAATAATGCTATCAAACAAGATAATATAATTCGATTCTTCATAACTTAATTATTTACTTGAATTGTTTTTTGGGGAGCACGTGCAACGAATTCAGGTGAATAAGCACATTGAATCGTACAAGAACCCGTGTGGAATGTTCCCAAGCGGTCGACGAAATAATCCGTCTCTATGACATGCTTGCCTTTGGGTAAGCGGTCGAAGAAATAGTTGGTGACGTTCTGCTTCGGAGCATAATAATACCCGTTTCTATATCCGCTCAGTTGTTCTGTCGGTTCTAAACATGCCGCCCGCTTATCTGTAATCTGAACAAAGTCATAATCACGTTCCGTCTCGACGATAATCCTTATACGGATCTTGTCCCCTACTCTAACGGTTTTATTTGGTAATACTATATCTTTAGTAATCTTCATGCCAGAGGAATAGCCCGTTATCTCAGAGCTATTCAATACGAACTGAGCATATACGGCTCCCCATGACACTCCATTATCTTCTTTCTTGAAAGAAAGTGTCTTGCCAATCTCGTCGGTCAAGGATGCTTTAAAATATCCAAGCGACTCCGTATCCGACAAGCCTTCAAGTCTGGTCTTGTCCATTTTTATGACGGTCGGTTGGGCATTCTCGGTATTAAGCACATCCTCTTGTCCGTTTAAGAACGCATAGATAGCATTAACGGAGTTGATTGGCGTATCCCAACTTTGCGTGCGTTTTTCCTGCAATAGCCAGAGCTGCATCTCCTTCACGGTCGTGGTATCCGAAGGATTAACCAGCTGAATTGCCTCAATGGCGGCAACCTCAGTAGGAATCTTGTAGTCGAACCAGCTATAAGGAGCCTTGGACGTGTCAAAATAGCGTCCGTTCTCTTCCGTAGAGACAGAATACTCCTTAATGCTCTGAAGCATTTCCTGTGCTAAGTTTGCCTTTTTGTTCTTAGCCAATATGACGGCAGACACGGCCTTGTCATAAATAGACAGAGACGGATTGCTCTTTGTCAAGTGCTCGATGAGGTATTGATTTGCCTTCTTCACGTTATTCGGGAGGTCACGCCCGTCGATAGAACAGATATACAACCATCTGATCAACGTCGCACTAAGTCTTACATTCCCATCCTTCTGCTCAGCTTTCTTCATGGCGTCAACCTCCTTAACAATCTCTCCTCCCATGTAGGTAAATGCCTTGTCAAGCATCGGAGAAACCTTAGCCTGACTTCCAATCATGGCGTTGAGACGCACAAGGATTTCACATACAGCTGTTGTCATATAAATACTACCCTTCATACCTGGCCACCAGCTCCAGGCACCATTCGGGTCCTGAAGTTTCTGAAGTGCCTTGATGTTCTCGTCGAGGCGGTATTGGAGCATGTTGTTATCAAAGTAGTTCACCAACTGGCTCTTTTGTTCGGCTTCTTTGTGGGCATCTGTCAGCCAGGGCGTCTCTTCAACAAGAATACTCTTGAGCTCCTGATTATTCATCAATGCGCTTGAGGAAGTGTTCTCCTGCTGTTCCTTTGCCCATTTCTCTACAACCTTTTCAATAGAAGAATCTCTGTGTAGAATCTTAGCAGCTAAGCTGTTGGCATAGAAGGCGGCAGCTACACTCAGGACATCCTTATTGATTGGAGTAGAAATAGCAGGAAGAGCCTGAATCATCATCCAGTCGGGATTATTCGTGTACTCAATAGTGAGTTGCTGCTTTTCACTATTTTGCGGGAATAATTCCTTTAAGTTGATGGTCTTCGTCCCCTTTTTGTTCTGGGTTATGGCTATCGTATTCGTAACCATCTCTTTATTAGAAAGGACAGGAAGCAGATGTTGTTCTCCATCAGAGAAACCGTTACCAACTGCCTGTATTCTGCAAATTGTCAATGAAGGAAGCTGAGATGCGGCGATAATGAACTCAACCGTATTGGTTTTGCCCGACTCAGCCGTGAATGACCGCTTGTCCTTGTATAACACCTGCTCACTATCCGGGTCGATAAGTTCTATGATGACATTTCCCGAGACGGTTTTGTCGGACGTGTTAGAGACGCGAGTAAGTAGAATGCTGCTATCATCTGCACGTAAGAACCTCGGCATGTTCGGTTGCACGATAACGGTCTTTGACGCAATGACCTCACTTTCAAGATAACCATATCTGATATCCTGATCGTGAGCAAGTCCCATGAACTTCCACGTCGTAACACTTTCAGGAAGAGTAAAGCTCAGTTTGGCAATACCATCCTCGCCAACATACATGCTGGGATAGAAGAAAGCCGTCTCATTAAAGTTAGAACGTATCTGGTCAACCGTATTACTGGCTTTTTCCTCTTCTCTTCCTCCAGCAACATCCATTGCCATTGCCGCTACCTCTTCCATCGCCATATTATCACTCGTGGCAACAGATGCATTCATCGTACTCTTTGCCATAGCTCCAACCATAAGTCTTTTCATTCCGCCACGAGTAGTACCTCTGAACAACAAAGGCTGAACAAACTCCAAGACGGTTTCATCAAACCTGCTGAATGTTAACGGACGCTCATTCAGAAGCTTATAGGGCAATTCACCATATAGAGAATAATCGGCATCATACCTTCCGTTCCAAGTCGTATATGGGATGTTCTGCCATGAACGAGGATTAATAGACCATTTGTTTGCCCGAAGCTGATCCAACGACTTGTCATATAAGACAGCCATCAACTGAGCAGAAACCGGCTTGCCTTCAGAATCCTTTATATACAACGTCCATTCTTCCGATTGTCCGGATGTCAGATGATCTCTGAAAGTCTTCCATTCCAAATGAAGTTTTTTATCTACTACAGGTCTTTGGATAGAAACCTTATGTGAATAAAGTTTTCCTTCTCTTACCCATGCGCAATTGAAGAGAATTCCGTCACCATATTCTTCTTTATAGACAAACTCCCGATTATACAAAGCATTGCTCTGATCAACTACTCCACTCTCGATGACCTTCTTACCGCAGATGATGGAATAGACGATATGCTGATTCAGGTCGGAAGCTCCCATTTGGATGTGAACAGGTTTTCCGTCGTTAGGGAATCTGTCAGAGGAAGCATAGAACCAGTCATGAGTTTCGATAATCGGCTTCTGGTCGTGTATGCTAAATACGATGAACTCCTTTTTGATTATCTCGTCTCCACACTCAGCATAAAGGGTATGCTTTCCTGATGTAAAGCCTTTAAATTGCAGCTCTAAATCTTGATTGGTCTTTACTTTGACCGTCTTCTGGGGGTCATCTATATAATAGGTGACAAACTGGTCTATCTTTTTACCAGCGGTGTTCAGGTAGGAGAAAGATGTAACCAGCGAGCTGTCAACTTCAATCTTTTCAGGTAAGTCAATCGTCAGAACAGCTTCACGGTTACTTAATGGAAGCCGTATGTTTCCCTCATGGCTCTCTCCTCTTTCATCGGTCACTTGTGCCTCTATATTAAAGGAGAAATAGTAAGGAGCAGAAGTGTTGATGTTCTCAGGTATTTTCATGGGTACCGTAATAGTGAAGGCACCATCTTTGTCAGTCTTTATCGTGTCTCTCTTAATAATGTCATTCGATATTCCGTAACTCTTCCACCATAACGACTGGCTACGTGTGACTTTGACGGCAACCTTTGCCTCCTGTATCGGTAACCCGGTATAGGCAACAGCCTTACCTTTGACGGTAACACTATCGTCAACTGAATACTTATCGTTTACGTCATCGAAAAGTATCTGAAAGGTGGGCTGTTTGTATTCTTCTACGGAGAAATAAGTTGTAGCCCTGTGAGTAGAGACAGAATACTGGCCGGTTAGTCTGTTTAAGGGAAGTACAAAGTCGGTGGAAGCAGCTCCATATTCATCCGTTACGACCTCATGGGTTGCTATTGTCTCATGATTAGCATCTTTAAGGTCTATCGAGAATTTCTCGTTAGCCTTGACTTTGCTATCCTGATGATTGAATTCCTTGAAGGCGATGAAAGCAACATGAATGGTCTGGCCCGGACGGTATATCTTTCGGTCGGTATAAAGATTATGGTTGTCGTTAGACATGTCCCTGTCATAATAGGTGAAGTTCCCATTCAAATATGCATCCGGACAATAACGGTCTTTATCTGTATATACATATATCTTGCTTGGCTGCCGGTTCTTGTATTGATAGGTTGCCTCGCCTATCTCATTACATTCTAATTCTGCCATAACAGATTCTTCGGAACCACCATTATTTCTAATAGGTGCAGAATGGTAGATGTCGTCAAGCAACTGAATCTTTGCGCCCTTAATCGGCTGCCCAGTCGTCGCACTAACCACGGCAAAGCGGATCTTGTTGTCAGGCAGATGTTCCCACATTGCATACATGTCACTCACATGAAGCAATGCCCGTTCTGGATTTATGGAATTGTGGTTGGTCGTAAACTCTACGAGATAGACACCGACAGGCAATCCTCCAATCTCCATCGAGTCAGTCTGAACCTTATAGGCTGGTTGTCCTATATACCGATGAGTGATGCTTTGTCGTGAGTCGTCAAGGACTAACATCTTCTTGATTTTGGCATAATCGCCTTCATCATTGACATTCAAGCGCGACATCCCGTCGGTCTTCACCCTTGTAACATTCATCGTCAATGACTGGACATTCACAATCTGCCGGATAACCACTTTCCTTGGCATATTAGGCAAAGAGACTCCAGAACCTATCGAGACACTAAACGAAGGGAGCGTCAACTGGTTTTGTGCATTTCTAAGAATGTTCATCCGTGGCCATGCTCCCCATTTGCTTAATGCGTAATTGATGTAGTTCATCTTATCCTCGGCACTCACATCCCCCATCTGTTCCATAAGGCTGTAGTGCTCAATTGCCAATTCTCCACATTCCTTTAAATCCTGATATTCGTTAATAAGCGAATCCACATGGATGATTGACTGATGGATATTTGCTTTGGAGTATTTTTGCCTGTAGTTAAACAAGGCACAAATACATGATGCAGGCCGGTTGTTATGGTTCTTATACCATTCATACATCTGGGAATACGCTTTCGCCTCAAAGCCTAAGACATGCAGAAGGTCATTATAAAAGATACGACTATCCACTCCTTCGATGATAAAAGGCTCATAGTCTTTGGCATTGATGACAGAAAGAGCCGGCAAGTCGCCCATAGATAACTGATAATACTTATCGCTTAAATCCTTATAGGTCACGGACGGACTACCCTCTATCACATCATTTCTGTTTGCCATTTGCTGGTAGATTCTTGCCAAGACACTCTGGTATATAGCTGTTAAGGCGATATTGCTCTGTTTGTCGGATGCGGTTATCACTTTTGACTCGCCAATGCCCTTTAAAGACTCCAGCTTCGTTTTTATCCGTTCAACCTCTACCGATAATGAATCGGGAGAAATAACAGAATTGAGCATGGCACACTTCAGCTCTGCCTTTAACAGGTGCCCATAGTTCTTATCAGATTCTGCTTTTGCAACAATTTGCCTTAAAAGCTTTTGTTGGGTACGTGGTAAGTCTTTTTCCTCGTTTTCAGCAACTTGCTTCCATAATGACGAGTAGCTTTGCGCATTCATTATTGTACATGTTAATACAAGAGATATCAGTAATATTATTTTTTTATGCATAGTCCTTAATTATTAGCTCATCTAACATTACTGCAAAAATAGCAAATTACCACCAATTAACAAAGGCTATTTGCGATTTTTGACATACGGTTACTTATATTTATTTATTTCACAAACAAAAAACGCCTGTAATTTTTCCTTTATAGATTTATTTTGTATATTTGCACGTCAAATGAGAAGAAGACTCAAATCTTTCTGATGGTCTATATTGAATTACCAGGTAAAAACACCAGACGTTTATCTTTCTATTTGGCGATGGAAGAATACGTTGCACGTACCCTAAATACACTTGATGACTGCTTTTTCATGTGGCAAGTTCAACCAAGTGTCATCGTGGGGAGAAATCAGCTGATAGAAACTGAAGTCAATATTCCATTTTGTAAAGCCCACAATATAAGTGTTTATCGCCGGAAAAGCGGCGGTGGATGTGTGTATGCCGACATGTCGAATGTGATGTTCTCATACATTACCCGTGACGAGAATGTCAACCTGACTTTCAACAGATACATCAATCAACTGGTTCTCGTCCTTTATCGGATGGGAATTGATGCAAAGAACAGCGGAAGAAATGATGTGATGATTGACGGGAAAAAGGTTTCAGGTAATGCCTTTTACCATATTCCCGGCCATTCCATTGTTCACGGAACCATGTTGTATGACACGGACATGCAGAATATGGTTCATTCGATTACTCCATCAAATGACAAGCTCATCAGTAAAGGTGTTCAAAGCGTGCGCCAGCATATTGCTTTGCTGAAGGACTACACTCAAATCTCATTGGAAGAGTTCAAATCATTCGTTCGCCAGAATCTATGCAAGGAGACGTTATCGCTTTCAGACGAAGATGTCATCAAGATTGAAGAAATAGAACAAGAATACTTGTCTGAGAGGTTTATCTACGGAAGCAATCCCAAGTATGCGATTGTCAAAAAGCAGTTCATCAAGGATGTCGGACACTTTGACATAAGACTGGTCGTTAAAAACGGCATTATCAAGGACATAGACATCCTGGGGGATTATTTTATCTGTGGTGATGTTGATAAAAGACTATTGGAACCGTTGCGTGGTGTAGAACTTAACGAAGAATCTATTGCCAAGGCGCTCCCCTATCCCATTTATGATGTGATCATGAATCTTGAAACAAAGGACTTTATTAATATGCTCATAAAACCATAACAATAATAATTTTAGAATCATGGAAAACAAGAAAACATGTCTCTACGACGAACACGTTGCCCTCGGGGCACAGATGTCTCCCTTTGGCGGGTTTATCATGCCAATCCAGTACACTTCAATCATTGAGGAGCATAATGCCGTCCGCAATGAATGTGGTGTGTTTGATGTGTCGCACATGGGAGAAGTGCTTATCTCTGGAACTGATGCGGAGCGATTTGTCAATCATATCTTTACGAACGATGTCACGGCTATGCCTATTGGAAAGATTCTCTATGGCATGATGTGCTATGAGGATGGCGGTGTCGTTGACGATCTCTTGGTCTATAAGAAGGCTGACGACCGCTTCTTGCTTGTCATCAATGCGGCAAACATCGATAAGGATATTGAGTGGATTGAAGGCCACGCCAAGGATTTTGATGTGTTTGTGGCAGACCAATGCGATTATTACGGACAATTAGCGATTCAGGGTCCAGATTCCGAACGTGTCGTTGAAGAGGTGTTAGAGATTCCTTGTAAAGAGCTCACCTTCTACACGTTCAAGGAGATTATTGGCTATCAGGGCACATCAGAGAATATAATCGTAAGTCGGACGGGATATACCGGTGAAGACGGCTTCGAGATTTATGGCATGAAATCATTCATCCGTGAGATGTGGGATAAGCTCATTAAGAGCGGACGGTGCAAGCCTTGCGGATTAGGTTGTCGTGATACGCTTCGCTTTGAAGTGGGATTGCCATTGTATGGCGATGAACTTTCTGCCGACATTTCACCTATTATGGCAGGACTCGGTATTTTTGTGAAACTCGACAAGGAAGAGTTTATCGGGAAAGAAGCACTCGCTATTCAGAAAGCCGAAGGCACGAAGATGAAGTTGATAGGTATCGAACTTGTCGGAAAGGCTATTCCTCGTCATGGATATAAGGTGCTTTGTGACGGCGAGGAAATCGGTGAGGTCACGACAGGCTATAACTCTATCTCTACGGGAAAGAGTGTCTGCATGGCACTGGTGAACACCGAGCATTCAAAACTGGGTACGGAAGTTGAAGTGCAGATCAGAAAGAAGACATTTAAAGGTGTCATCGTTAAGAAACGCTTCTATGACAAGCATTATAAGAAATAAGAATTAATACACATAATAAAATAATAATAACTAAAAACAAAAGAATTATGGCAAGAGTAATTGAAGGACTCTATTATAGTGAGTCGCATGAATATGTACGTGTTGACGGCGAATTTGGATACATTGGTATTACCGATTATGCCCAGAACGCCTTGGGTAATGTTGTTTATGTAGACATGCCTGAAGTGGATGATGAAGTCGAAGCAGGTGAAGAGTTTGGTGCCGTTGAGAGTGTAAAGGCTGCAAGTGACCTGATTTCTCCTGTTAGTGGTACCGTTGTAGAGGTGAACGATTCATTGGATGATTCTCCAGAACTGATCAATGAGGATGCGTATGAGAACTGGATTATTAAGGTTGAACTGACAGATAAGGCCGAATTAGATAATCTGATGGATGCTGAAGCATACCAGGCTTTTTGCCAGCAATAGCTCATATAGATAGATATGCAGTATAAGTATTTTCCACATACTGAAGAGGACATCAGGCAAATGCTTGATAAGATTGGTGTGCAATCGCTTGATGACCTTTTTGAAGATGTACCGGAGGTTATTAAGCTAAAGAGAGGCTATATGCTGCCAAGTGCATATAGTGAAGCCGAACTTCGGAATCTTTTTAAAGAGATGAAGATGTTTAATTATCCCTTGACGGTCTTCGCCGGTGCCGGATGCTATGATCATTATGCTCCATCGGTGGTACAAAACCTTATAGAGCGCTCGGAGTTCCTGACAAGCTATACTCCCTATCAGGCTGAAATATCACAAGGCACACTTCATTATATCTTTGAGTATCAGTCGATGATGGCTGAACTGACGGGAATGGACATCTCTAATGCTTCCATGTATGACGGGGCAACGGCAACGGCTGAGGCGGCAATGATGGCTGTTGCCTCCGCTAAGAAGGCGAATGCTGTACTTGTGTCTGCTACAATCGACCCCAAGACGTTGCGTGTCATCAATACCTATGCAAAGTTCCATGGCATTGAGATTAAACTCATAGCCCAAAAAGACGGAGTAACAGATGTTGATGACATGAGAAGGCAGCTTGATAATGGAGGTGTTGCCGGTGTCATTACTCAACAGCCGAATTATTATGGAATCGTTGAGGACTTCACGGGAATTGCCGATGCTTGTCATGAAAAGAAAGCTCTCTTTATCATCAATAGTGTTGCGGCCGACCTGGCTATACTGAAGACTCCCGGAGAATGGGGAGCCGATATCGCCGTGGGCGAAGGACAAAGCTTAGGAATTCCGATGACATTCGGCGGACCTGGTATCGGCTATATGTGTTGTACGGAAAAGCTGATGCGAAAAATGCCCGGACGTATTGTCGGAATGACGAAGGATTGTCGTGGACAACGTGCGTTCGTACTCACTTTGCAAGCTCGAGAACAGCATATTCGTCGTCAGAAGGCAACATCGAACATCTGTTCAAACCAAAGTCTTATGGCTCTCTATGTAACCATCTACATGTCGGTCATGGGAAAAGAGGGATTGAAAGAAGCCGCAGAACTATCGTATGCCGGAGCTCATTATCTCTATGATGAACTGCTTAAAACAGGCTACTTCAAACCGAGGTTTGACAAACCGTTCTTCAATGAGTTCTGCCTGACTTACGATGAAGACATCGACCAGCTTCAAGATGAATGTACATTAATGGGATTCATGGCTGGTGTTAAAGTGGACGATAACACCGTGATGTTTGCGGTGACGGAGCAGCGCACCAAAGAGGAGATTGATGATCTTGTACACACCATTCAAACATTTAGGGAGGACAAAGAATGAATAACAGATTATACGGAAATTTAATTTTCGAATTATCCAGGAAAGGACGAAAAGGCTACTCATTACCCAAAGTCGATTATTCCTATTCTACATCTGATCTGCCACAAAACTTACTACGTCAGAATGATGCAGCCTTACCCGAATGTGATGAACTGACGGTTGTACGTCACTACACAAATCTCAGTCATAACAACTTTGGCGTTAATGACGGCTTTTACCCCCTCGGCTCTTGCACGATGAAGTATAATCCCGTCATCAATGAAGAGATTGCTTCTTTAAAGGACTTTGCCGTGCTTCATCCGCTTCAGCCGGCTGACACATGCCAATGGGCATTGAATATTTATTATGACCTTCAGAAAGCTTTGTCAGTACTGACGGGATTGAGTGAATTCACATTGAATCCCTGTGCCGGAGCGCATGGCGAGCTGACTGGTCTGATGGTTATTCGTGCCTATCATCAGAGTCGTAATGACAACGAGCGTGTCAATGTTATTATTCCCGATTCTGCTCATGGCACAAATCCCGCTTCGGCGGCTGTATGCGGCCTTCACATTATTGAGGTGAAGAGTCTGGCTGACGGTACCGTCGACGTGGAGAGCCTGAAGACATTGTTACAAGAGCATGGAACGTCCATTGCCGCAATGATGATGACCAACCCGAACACGGTCGGTATGTTTGAAAGGCAGATTCCTGAAATCGCCAAGCTCGTTCATGAATGTGGAGGATTGATGTACTATGACGGTGCAAATCTGAACCCGATGCTGGGCGTCGCACGTCCAGGTGACATGGGATTCGACGTGATGCATATTAATCTTCACAAGACATTCTCAACACCTCATGGCGGTGGCGGACCCGGATGCGGACCTGTGGGCGTAAGAGAAGGCTTAGAGCAATTCCTCCCTACCCCGCATGTTGCTTTCAATGATAAGACAAATGCCTTTGTCGTAGAGTATGCACCATCATCCGACTCCTTGTCATTGGGTAGCATCGGTAATTTCTTCGGTAACTTCGGAGTCGTGTTAAAGGCATATTCGTATATCTTGTCTCTTGGAAAGGAAAACATCAAGATGGTCGGTCCTCTTTCCACCTTGAATGCAAATTACATCAAGGAATCTCTTAAAGACCTTTACGAACTGCCCATCAATGGTTCCTGTAAGCACGAATTTGTGTTTGACGGCTTGAAGGACAAGTCAACGGGAGTGACAACGATGGACATTGCCAAACGGCTTCTTGACTACGGTTACCACGCTCCTACTATCTACTTCCCTCTGCTTTTCCATGAGGCAATGATGATAGAGCCGACGGAAAGTGAGTCGAAAGAGACCATTGACGATTTTATCAGGGTGATGCGTGCCATAGCTGATGAGGCGAAGAATGACCCGGAACTTGTCAAGACAGCTCCTCACAACACGCCGATAGGACGCGTAGATGATGTGCTGGCCGCTAAGCACCCCGTTCTGACCTTTAAACAAATAGCCAATGACGGAAACTGATTTAATCATTATCGGCGCGGGACCTGGTGGTTACCGCGCCGCTGAGTATGCGGCAAAGAACGGATTGAAGGTCATCGTTTTTGATGGCAAAGATGCGGGAGGGACGTGTCTGAATTGCGGGTGTATTCCTACAAAGACGCTTGCCCGGAATGCCGATGTCATGCATACTCTGTCGGAAGCAGAGGTCTTCGGCCTGAATAATCTGCAATATGAATTCGACTTTTCCCGTGTCATGGCGCGAAAAGATGAGGTCGTCAGTACGCTTCGTAATGGTGTTGAGGCTCTTTTAAAGATGCCGGGCATCACATTTGTTAATGAAAACGTGACATTTGTTGATAGTAAGACGGTGAGAACTTTTCATTCTGGCGATGAATACACCGCTCCCAATATCATCATTGCAACGGGTTCTTCTAATAAGATGTTGCGATTGAAGGAGTTTGATACGAGTCTTCTCGATGAAGGGGTCGTATGTGATTCCACCGAACTTCTTTCTACGAAGACACTACCCAGGCATTTGTGTATTGTAGGAGCTGGTGTGATAGGAATGGAGTTCGCCAGCATTTACCGTTCATTCGGTTGCGAGGTGACTGTCATTGAATTCTTGAAAGAGTGTCTGCCTGCTGTTGATAGTGAAATCTCCAAACGACTACGGAAATCTTTGGAAAAACGGGGTGTCAACTTTATGATGCAAAGCGGTGTTACATCTATCACGAGAGATGGAGTCTTTTATGAACGGAAAGGCAAAAGTGCTTGTGTGTCAGCAGATAAGATACTGATTGCCGTTGGCAGGAAGCCGAATGTCTCCGACGATTTTGCCAACGCAGGCATCGAGTTTGATGAAAGGACTGGAATCAAGGTGGATGATAACATGCAGACGAATGTGCCTGGTATCTATGCGATAGGTGATGTCAATTGTCGGCAGATGCTTGCTCATGCGGCAACGATGCAGGGATTCCGCGCTGTTAATAGCATCTTGAAGAGGAAGGACAACATCAGACTGGATATTATGCCGGCTGCTGTCTTTACCTATCCTGAAGTGGGATGTGTCGGTCCGACGGAAGATCTGTTGAAAGATAAGAGTATTTCTTATAAGGTGTACAAAAGCCGGTATCATGCAAATGGAAAGGCACTTGCCATGAATGAGACGGAGGGTTTGGTGAAGCTGCTTACTGATGCAGACGACCATATCCTGGGCTGTCACATCTTGGGTGCCCATGCTTCAGATTTGATACAAGAAGTGGTGGCATGGATGAACCAGAACGGAACGATACAGCAGTTACGTGAATGTGTTCATATCCATCCCACTCTAAGTGAAGTCTTACAAGACTTAACATAAATGGTTCTTTGTTCATGGTGAGTTTGGGAAAACTTGCCATGAACTTTTTTAACAACTTAAATCCAAAACTATGAAAAGAATTGTCTATGCATTTCTGATGCTTTCATGTGTTGTGGCTATACATGCCCAGAGTGGTGATGACGGCTTCGACCAGGTGTTGGACGAGATGACTGGCATTGATGAGGAGGATGTTCCACAATGGGACCAGTGGTATGAGGAGCTGGCTTCGCTTGCCATCGATAGAATAAACATCAACACCGCGACCCGTGAGGACTTAGAGCAACTGCCTTTCTTAAACAACAGGCAAATCGAAGAAATATGCGAGTATGTCTATAGGCACGCCCCTCTCCGAAGCTTAGGAGAATTGTCGATGATTGAGTCTTTGGATTACAACGAGCGGATTCTCTTGTCGAGATTCTTAGAAATAGGAAAGACGACAAAGGATTTCCGACCGACGATCAGGCAAATACTGAAGGATGCAACAAATGAGCTGACGATTACGGCAAAGATTCCTTTTTACAGGCGGGAAGGTGACAAGAACGGATACTTAGGCTATCCATACCGCCATTCAATAAGATTTACCTCTCATAACAACAAACACTTCAAGGCGGGCATTATTGGTGCTCAGGATGCTGGTGAACCTTTCTTTGCCAATCGGAACAAAATGGGCTATGATTTCTATTCCTTCTACCTTCTTCTAAAGAATACAGGCAGGATAAAGGCCCTTGCTGCTGGAAAATACAGAGTGAAGTTAGGAATGGGACTCATCTTGAACAAAGGCTTTTCAATCGGCAATACGACATGGCTTTCCGGGAATGAACGGAATGGAAGCAACATCCATCAGCATTCTTCACTTTCATCCTCCAATTATATGCAGGGCGTGGCTGCAACCGTCCGCTTGTCAAGACACATTGATCTCACCTCTTTCCTCTCCTATCGTCCTATCGATGCTACAGCGAATGCGGACAGTCAGTCTATAGCAACCATTCTGAGTACGGGCTATCATCGGACTCCAACGGAAATGAGTCATAAGCATCAGGCCTTTGAAAGCATGATTGGAGGCAATCTGACTTATCATAATAAGTTCGTTTCTGTGGGGTATAACATGCTTTATAATACATTAAGCAAGCCGATCAAGCCGGATAAGACACAGCCTTTCCGCAAATACTACCCTGAAGGAAAGGAGTTCGTCAATGCCAGCATATCGTACAATTACCGGAATTCTTTTCTAAGTCTTAGCGGAGAGCTTGCAACCAATAAGGAATGGGCAATAGCAAGCATCAACACCCTGGCATTCCGAATTAATAGTCATCTGGAACTGAAGACTCTCTATCGTTTCTATTCCTATCAATACGCCTCGCTTCATGCGAACAGCTATCGTGTGAACAGCAAGACACAAAACGAAAATGGTGCCATGGCTTCAGTCAACTGGAGAATACGGTCAGGTATGCAGCTGCAACTGATGGCTGACTATTCTTATTTCCCCTGGCCGAAATACATGGTCTCTGCCCCCTCCCATTCGTGGGACAGCCGACTGTCTTTTACCTGTCAGCATCGAAAATACCGATGGGTCGTTCAATATAGACTAAGGAATAAGCAGCGTGACAATCAGGATAAGACAGGACTTGTCAATCAGATTGAACACAAAGGAGGCGCAAGTATGTATCTATCAGGCAGCAAATGGACTTCCAAGTCACAAGTCAGTTTCTCGTATGTTAATGCCGGTACAAAATCATTCGGTTACTTGTTGTCCCAGTCCCTCAACTACAACTATAAGAAACTCAGCATCCAGGCGATGTTCAATTACTTCCACACAGACGACTATAGCACGCGAATCTATTTATATGAAAGGGATATGCAATATGCCTGTTCCTTTCCCACGTTCTTCGGACATGGTATACACTATGCCTTGTGGGGCAGATACAACCTCAGTTCCAGTCTTCGTGTCACGGCAAAGTTAGGTGTCATATCCTATTTCGACCGTTCTCATATCAGCGAGAACGAGCAAAAGATAGACAGCTCGTCAAAAAGGGATTTAGACCTGCAAGTAAGCTGGAGGTTTTGAGGGGACTTGCCAATCAGATGAAATTGGCAAACCCCTTCAATTGTTATTTCTTCTTTTTAGTATAGTTCATTCTCACACGCTCCCATGTGACTGCTCCGTCAGCATCCACATGCACACGGACGAGATAATCTCCCGGTTCGGGACTGTTCTTTTCACACATGGAGTCGAGTGTCAGATAGGTTACACCGCCATAGACACGATCATCCCACTTGTGGACGTGGCCGCAGAAAACAATCGTCGCATTCCATTTCCTAAACTGATTCAGAAGGAAGAAGGTCTCTTCACGGGTGAATGTTGATGCGAACTGAAGGGATGATGGTCTGAAGATATTGGTATGGGTGAAGACGAAGGTGTTACGAATCCTTTCACCATTCGAATTACCGTCGAGGATTCCCTGCTCAATCAGGTCTATTTGTGTCTCGCCCAGCGTACCGCTTGCTGAATCCAGGAAAATGAAATGGTCGTAGGTGTTTTCACTCACCTCTATATTGAACTCATAGAATGATGAATGAAACAGGTTTGACCAGAGCGCCCACCCGTTGTGTGTGATGTCGTGATTTCCAACAACAGGGAAGAAGGGATAGATGACGTCGTCGTAGGTGATGGGACCGTCAACATCTGGATGTTGCTCGTTCAGCTTCTGTAAGAATTTCTCCTTATACTTGGATATTGCCTTGTCTAAATTGATGTAATATTCTGCCTTGGTATCAGCTATATCCCCCAAATGAGCATAGAACATATCATCATTATCAAGACCTATTTGTAGCATCTCCTCCATTCTGCCTGTATCGTCCGTCACATGACTATCTGCACCGACAAGAAAGGTATAGCCGCCTACTGCATAACCGTCTATCCGGTTATCCTGATACTCTCTGTAAAAGAGAGACGACATCTTCACCCTGTCCTCAACGGCTGTTCCGGCTATCAACAGACCGGTCGGACTCACTTTCTCACATGAGGCAAAAACAACCGCCGAGAATAAAAACAAACAAATATTCTGAATCTTCATTTTACCAAACATATTTAACTCCCAATTTTCCTGATGTTTCATACTTACTTGCCAGCTGGCTGATACTACCTGCCGGGCGTACATTGAATTCTCCGAAAAGCTTTGCCTGCTTATTCAATGAGGCGACAAATCGAAGTCCCCAGTTGATGTTCCAGTTCTCATAATAGAACTCGTCGTAATTACGGAAGAACAGTCCGAGGTTCCATGATTCCCATCGTGGCCGGATGTTGACACCTGTTCCGAATGTGAATGTCAGGGGCTCTGAATAGCCGTTTTCATAGAACTGATAATGGATATAGGATTCTCCGACACGAAGGTCAAAATAGGGCGTCTCCCATGTTACCGAAAGATTGGTAACCGTTTCGTTGGTATTCCAGCGATTATACCTGTTGCAGTAGAATCTGCCTTCGACATAGAAATCCGAGAATCCCCAGGACATTCTATAACCCGTCTTTATCCCACCGCAATAAAGCTGTTTTCCGAACTGGATCTGCATTGCTCCCTGTGCATACCATCGGTCGGTGAGGTGGCGCTTGTAAGAGACTGAATAGCCTCCAAAGGCTTTAAACAACACATTATGTCCTCCAAGAAGATAGCCGGTGATTTCATTGCGGTGCTCCCCGTCAAATTTATGCACACCGCTGAAAGCCTGCCCATGGACTGTTGCTGAAATGAACATCAACAATCCTGTAATTATTAAACTTCGCATGCTATAATTATTATCACTATAAATTATCTTTCGTGAGATTGAGTCTGGGATTTCCAATTTGACGGCAAAATTATAAAAAAAAACAAAAACTATCGCAAAAAGGAGGAAAAAAAACACCACTTTTGCACAAAGTGCACTGGAAACAGAAAGAGTGAGTGCGCTGAAAGTGCATCGGAAAACAGGCAGGGGTGAGTGCGCTGAAAGTGCACCAGAACACAGGCAGGGTGAGTGCGCTGAAAGTGCACCAGAACACAGGCAGGGGTGAAGTGAAACGGAACCCCTGCATAGAGTCCGCAGATGTATTAGTTCCGAAGGAACGACAGAATCTCTGTCACCCCTTTGGGGTTCTTCCTACTCACTCACTCCAACCATGCAGGGGTTTCACTTCGCTCCACCACCTGCCTGTGGTCTCGTCAGCCCTTCGGGCTTTTTACATTGGTTGAAATTAACATACAGGGGTTCCGCTACGCTCCACCACCTGCCGGTAATCTTAATCCCCTCGGGGATTATGCTTTTTCGATGTTTGATGTGTGAATTACGAAGTGTGAAGTTGTCGCCGAAGGCGAGGGAGAAGTATTGAAGGGTGATGTAGGAATTAGGATGGATGAAGTGGTCGCCGAAGGCGAGAAGGAGGTGGTGAAGGATGAAGTACTTCAAACCTCAAACCTTGAATACTGCGCGAAGCACACAACTTCCTAACTCCTCCTTCCGCCTTCCTACTTCAAGAATGATTCTTCATTTTAAAGACTGTTTCACCATGTCAAAGAATCGCTTTCAATCAGTCGATTCGTAGCCTCTAGCCTGCGCACTGCCCTTGGCTTCGTCTCTCCTGATTTCAACGACAAAGTTACGACATAAAATTGCGTACGCCAAAAATCAGCCCTTCATAATCCGTAAAAATCTGTTAACAAGCCGACCCTTTCGTCTTAAAAAACCTAAACGATATGTTTGCGCCCTCCAAAGAATATTTATACACTTCATATACATATCGTTTGCAGAATGAAAACAGCTGTTTGTTTTGCAGTCAACTTTCTCAGGAAAGAGTCAACCTTTTCAGTAAAGAAGTCAACTGTTCCCGGTAGTGCGAGTCAACCTTTTCAGTATGGAAAAGACTTGGTGTAGCCTCTAAGCGAACGAACGAACAGTTGAACAGTTTTGTGTGAGAAAATGTGCATAGAAGATTTATTATTATATATATAAATATATATATAATAATAAAAGTTTAAGCGAACGCAAATGGAAACTGTTCAACTGTTCGTTCGTTCGGTAAAGCAGACAAGGGGAGTGTAATAATGAGCTGTGTGCAGTCAACTTTCTTAGGAAAAGAGTCAACCATTTCAGTTAAGAGGTCAACCTTTCCCAGATGAGCAAGTCAACCTTTTTCAGGAAAAGTGTAAACGATTCCAGGAAAATGTCAACTTGTCCAGTAAAACGACTGTCAACCGAAATCAGGAAAAGACATGTTTTTGTTACATTGTTACATTGTTACATTAAGGTGTTTTCATTGTACTGTACTACCCTGGAAATAGTTGAATGATTTTTATCTGAACAGGTGAAAATAAATACAGATTATAAGTATTATTATTTTATATTAATATATAATGGTATAATCTCCGCATAGTTGAAGGTGCTTATTGTAACAATGTAACATTGTAACAATGTAACGAACTCGTTGTTAAAAATGTGAAAAACCAAACAAAATCGCCTGTTTTTATGTATTTTTGTCGATTAATGGTATCTATGATAATTAGACATCACAGGAATTAAATATGAGGATATTAAAAGTTTTTGCTATTCTATATTTTATTTGCATGCCAGTAATGGCGCAATCAGAGTATTTCACTTACTATGATGACGAAAAGACCATCATAACGGGAATCACTCGGGAGGGTGTATTGTATTTTTCAGAAGAGAATGCCATCACGATACCTCAGCAAGTTACGAGAGTCCGTTCAGGTGCTTTCTGGGCAATTGGAGACTATCATCAAGAAATCGAGAATCTTGTTATTGATGGAGGCAATCCCTATTTTGAAGACGGAGCACTGGATGAGAATTATCAGGATGAGGGTGTGCAGAGCAGCCTTACTTCCATTAGCTTAGGAAGTGGAATGAGTGAAATTAACATAAAATCACTTATCAAACAGGGGCTAAAAACTCAAAATGCCCTCGAAAAGATAGAGATCAACGGTATAACAGACGGAAATATCAAGAATATCAGTTGGACGAATGACGGGGACATCAATGCGGTATTGACAGAAGACGTGAAGGTGATGCTGCCGGCTGCCCTTGTCGATGAACAGGTATTTGGAAATGCCAAGGTGTATGGTGTCTTTGTTATTCCCGAAGGACTTGAGGTCTCTTCCTTTTGCGGAACGCAGATGTTTCAGGATATAGACGTGGGATCTAATTTCCTTTTCTATATCCCAGTTGAACTGACTTCTGACAAATCGCAGGTCACGGTTAAGCGAGTCAGATATATACTACCCAATGAGGGCGTTCTCATGCATCTGGAATCAAATACGAGTAATAAGGTTGAGTTGCCGCGTGTCAACCAAGATGATCTCGACGAGTCAGCAACTGGTTATATCAATGACCAGAACAAGTATCAGAACAACATGCTGGTTGGCGTTACCGAAGCTACACCTATCTCACCGACCGATGGTGAATACACCAACATGATTCTCTACAATGGATTGTTCTACCCCACTACTGCCGGTACGTTGAATGCCAACCGTGCCTATCTGCGTGTGAGGACTTCCGATCTGACCGCGTCAGGCAATAAGGTGAAATTGTCGGTGATGAAAGCCCAATGTGCCACGCCGACGATTACGTTGAAAGAGAATGGAAAGGTGAAGGTTGAATGTGCCACAGAGGATGCAACGTGTGTTACGAACATCGTCGCCTCCAGTGCCAATCCTGATGCCGATGGAGAGATCAACCTGAATGTACCGCTTACCGAGTTTACCATCACCGCATACGCTACTGCTACCGGTTATCGTGATTCAGACGTTGCCACCTCTACGCTTCAATGGGAGAGGACAGAGGATGATGTGAATGGAGACGGAACGGTTGACATCAGCGATGTAGTACTGTTGACAAAAAAGATATTAGGCTCAGATCATACGGACAAATAACATGAAGAATAAAAGGAAACAATATATCAGGCCCCACTCGAAGGTTGTCGTCTATTCCCCTTATCTCAATAGCGGAAACGGATATGACCCGGGTACAGAAACCGGTTATATAGGCTTTGGAAGCGGCCCCAAGGATCCTGGCTTGGGTCAAGCCAAGGGGAACAATACATTTGAAGAAGAAACAGATGAAGATGAGATGTCTTCATGGAATGTATGGAAGTATTAGTGAAAATAAACAATAAAATAATAATGATATGATTAATTTGAAGCATTTCAAAGAACATTCACCATTGCCCAAGTTATGGACTTGGATATTGGTGATGATGATGTCGACACACATCATGAATGTACATGCTGCCGACTGGATGAGGGATGCCAGTAAGTTCAGCATGGAAAACCACACCGACCACGTTACGCTGAAAATTTTCATGTGCGACCTTGACAGAACCAACACCTATGCGAAGTCTGGTGGTGTCTATGCAACGTGCGGAGGACAGAGAATGTGGTTGCTTGACCTCTGGTATATAAATGAAGGAAGCGACGAGAATCCGTTTGGTAAGGTGCGTGCCCGTTATTGCATTGGCGAAGAGCGAGCCTGGTTCACTAACGGCTATGGGCAAAAGGAACAAGAGATTGGATTTTCCACTCAGGATTTCCTCTTGCAGAAATGGGGAAGCGATAATCATTATCTCACTACGGCACTCGACCTTTACTATCCAGCCTCGATGGCGGGAAAGACATGGACCTTTTACTATGAGTACACGCACAACGATGGTGATAAGTTAACCAGGACACTGGGTACAGCATACTTGTCCAACACGTTAGGACTTTCTCATTTCGACACCAGCAAATACAAAGTAGAGCGTACCAGACCTGAAAAGATTCAGTTCACGGTGCCTGCCCTACCCGATGATGTTGATAGCAAACTGAGCGAAGTACATATTCACGAAGGAACCTACAATGTGAAGTTTACTTACACCAAGCAAGACAACACAAAGGTTGAGAAAGAAGATGTGCTCCAGTGCGAGATAGGAAAGACCAAGACCTACGATCTTGACATTCCTGAAGAGGTGGGAAATCCCAAGCAGATAGACATGTCTGTTACGGCAACAGACGGTTTGCGCGATGCCAAGAACTATTACTGGAAGAACACGAATATATATAGCAAGAACAATATCTTCAAAACTGTGCCCATACCAAACAGTCTTAGTGTAGAATATCGCCAATTCGACAAGGCGGCAGACCTCTCATGGAATGCTTTCCCGTCAAATAGTCCTGATTATCTGGAATGTAAACCTTACATCTATCGTATAGAGACTGACAAGAATGGAGAACCGCTTAATGGCTCATGGGGCAAGCGAGGTTCCGTTGACAATGCAGGAAACAATCAGACATTAGGGTATCACGACAATGGCTTGCAACAAGAAACCTACTACATGTACAGGGTAGTGAATGTGCCGAAGAGCTGGATTGGCAACGGTATCAATGAATCGTCACTTAACAATCCTAACGATGCATTGCTCAATAAGTTGGGCTATGTAGAGTCTGTTCTGCTACATACAAATCCTTCGATGAGTATCTTTGGTTTAAAACAGGATACGACCGTCACTGACAAGGTGAAGCTGACGTGGCAATATTCACGCGTACCAACCTCTTCATCATCTGTAAAGTTCCAGGTGATGAGGAAAACGAGCGATGCTTCAGAATGGGCAGAGTATGGTAATGTAACGGGTGATGCTGAACCAAAAGCCAACGCTGTCCTCTCCTTCGAAGACATGGATCTTCCCAATGCAGGTGTCCGCTATCAATATATGATTCGCCTGTCACTCAACAACGGCAATTCAATCTTCGAGAGTGAGCCCATTTATGCAGGTCTTATCTCTGGTTCTATGGTGAAGACCTTCGAGGCAACGAAAGGTGTTCATGACAACACCGTACGTCTGACGTGGACTACCAAGCAGGTGGGTACCGATAACACCACCTACGATATTTCCCGACGCTATATCGGTAGCAATGGTGATTTCATCAAGATCAACACCACGACGGGAACAGCCACTCGCTACACCTACGAGGACAACACCGTCCAGCCAGGCTATTATTACGAGTATAAGATAGAGGCATATAGTGGCAATGTATTACAGAATAGCCTTACCGATGCAGGATTCTGCCAAGCTCGTGGTGTCATTTCAGGACGTGTCACCTTCGGTACAGGTACAGCCGTAGAGGATGTACGTATCACGCTACGCGCTTCAGACACAGGAGACGACAACTCCGTGAAAGGCTACGCCTTACATGTTGACGGTGCATCTACAGGTATCACATGGGATGCGGACAGCACTGCTATTGAAAAAGTATTCGGTGCTGATAAAGACTATACCGTACAGATGTTTGTCCGCCCAGGCGCAGACCTCAATGAAGGAGCCGTCATTGCAGAAATACCCAATATCGGACGTTTGCGCGTGGGTAGCAGACAAGGCGATGGCTATAAGCTCATTGTTGAGAGATTCACAGAAGCAACGGTATCGAAAAATGTTTTCACAGAGTATTGGAAAGCAAAAAGTACGATCATTGATACAAAAGCCAAAGAAAACGGAGAACCTGGATACTATTATGAACCATACGACAGTTACATTTACACCACGGAAGAAAGTGTAAATAGTAAGCGGGAGGAAATTAAAGAACAGTTCGAGGCTGAATTAGGTGGTGGCAAAATCGGAAATAAAGGTGAATGGATTGCAGACAAATATGGTTCAGAGATGTACTATTGCTTATGGTACTTTGCAAAACTCCCGCTATCTGAAGAGATTTCAGTAAAAAACGTGTCATGGCAAGGCATGTGGTATGACGCAGGACTAACTGTTCCCGCCAATGTCTATTCGCTGATAACATTGCAAAACGACGGGAACACACAAACCGTTTCAATAGATGACAACAAATCGACCATCTCATCACAACAACTGTTATCGACAAAGAATTATTCTATGTCGAACAGTAATTTACCAGAGAATTTCCAACAGATTACCATCAATGGGAACAATTGTCTCTATGTGACGGAGAATTCCAACAGCGCTTCGCTCATGGCTACTTATAAGAGAGCTAAAGAATTAGGACATGATTCAGAGTTTTTCCCGAACACATCAATAGAAAGTGTCACCGAATCCCAGAAGATACTAAATTCCTTCTCTGTAGGCGGTACTAAGAATATTGAGAACGACGAGGCTTTCCGTGGAGAAATCACGGAGGTACGTGTATGGAATCACATACTTACGGATAAGGAACAAAAAGGCTATGCAGACCGAATTCTTAACGGACGTGAGTCGGGGCTCGCTCTCTACTGGCCGATGGATGAAGGTCTGGAACGCTATGTGTTTGATGCTTCTTATGCCGACGACCTGCCAAACGGCCGTCATGCTACCGTGGGAAATAACATCAGCGTATCGACGATGATCCCTGTTGACAACCAACTTTCACGCTACACGGTGACTAACAGTAATGGTGAATATATCCTCCGTGGTATTCCGTTTGTAGGAAGCGGTTCTACCTATACCGTCATTCCTACTCGTGGCATTCATGAATTCTCCCCCACCACTCGCAACGGCTTCATTGGAAACGGTTCATTAACGCTCAACAACTTCGAATTCACCGATGTTTCATCGTTCCCCGTCCGTGGTAAGGTGACTTATCTGAACACGAATATCCCAGCCGACAGTATCCAGTTTAAGATTGACGGCAACCCTGTTCAGGTAAAAGACCAGATGGTGAAGACGGATGCTAACGGAGAGTATGAGATTTCCGTCCCCATTGGTGAGCACATCATCGAGGCTTACCTCGACGGCCACCGTCTGAACTCCTTCCCTGCTGATGGTTCTAAATACGATTTCAAACGTGCAGAGACCGTCAACTTTACCGACTCAACGCTGGTCAATGTCACCGGGCGTATCAATGGCGGCTTTAGCGATATGGCAGAGCCGTTAGGCTTTAACAGAAGCGTGAACCGATTGGGCAAGGCGACTATCAAGCTCAGTTTGGGTAAGGAGTCGAATTGCTCGTTCAACTACATCGTCGACGACCATGATATGGGATCATACGGTACGAAGGACATTCCCGTGCAGAGTGCTTCCGAAAACATTCAAAGCACGGCATATCGTGCCGGAGGTGATCATGAAACCAATTATATTTATATCACCACTGATGAAAGGAACGGAGAGTTCTCCGCTTTGCTTCCACCGTTGAAATATAAGGTGGAAAGTATCTTATTTAAAGGAGGTACTAACTACGACAACGAGCCTGTCTTTGCCCAGAACCTGCCTATAATTGATGCGACGGTAGCTGCTGATGATAAACTTCAATGCGACTCCATAGAGATAGATGGTGTCATGCAGAGGTACAAGTACAGCGCAAAGATGCTCCGCCAGCATCGGACTTTACCGACTATTACGGTAGTACAGGAAGGCATGGAGAACGGAGCCTTCGGAGAGATGAAAGTACCTGTTCAAACCTTGTCGTTGGAAAGTGACACCATAGAGGTGGTGGAATATACGAACACGGGGTATAAATACAAGTTTGGTCATCCGATTTTCCGACAAAACGAGCGCTATAGTTTTGACATCAACGTGGAGGAGGTTTATAAAAACCTGGATGACGGAAAAGAATACAAGGAGATACCGGGCGATGCCATAGTATCTATCCTCAACGATGCCAGCATGCTTACTTCAGTTTCTGCAGAGAAAGTCATCGTCAATGGCAAGGAAGTAGCACCTGGTACTGACATTGAAACTCCCAATATACAGATTATCCCTGACTCTATAGGACATGTCAACTACCAGTTTGTAGGCGGATGGCCCTATTTCGGTGAGGGCTTTATCAGGAATATGAGCATCGGTGTAATGGTTGACGGGCGCACCACGATGTGGCAGGCTCCCAACTCCCAGTCTGAAGCACTCGACCTGATTATCTTAGGTTGTCTGCCCACAGGTTCGAACTTTATGACTGATGGTGTCGACAAAGTGGAGTATATCATCCGTCGACCGGCTGGTTCTACATCTGTAGCATCCTTAGAGGAAACAACACTCAGCTCCACATCGAAAACGACAATAGATGTGACTGAACATAGTTTTGGCCGTGGAGGATATGTCAGTCTTGCTCCAACATTCGAGATGGAAAGTGGAGTTGGATTTTTGGGACCTATCATCATGACAAAATCTAAGTGGCATATTGTGGCCAACCACACCGTTCTCAAAACCAGGGGCCATAAAGACTCTGATTACTCAACCGACAAAGATGCCTATACATTTACTGAAAAAGTGTCCACACCAAGCTCTATCCCTTATAGTGTAAAGCATGGTGACTTCCGCCCTGAATCAGGAGACACTTACATTGGTCACTCTACCAACTATATCTTCAGTAAGGCAAATATGCTGAACATCTACGAGCAGGACGACGGTTCCTATAAGATTCAACAGAAAGATGGTATCGGTGTCAGTGAGTCGTTCAAGACACAATTCACATTCACGCAGGCATATATTGAAGACATTCTGATTCCTAACTGGAAGGCTTTGATTCGCGACCGGCTGATTCATGTGAACGGCAACCACTGGGATAATAATAACAAAGAGGTGAAGAAGGTACCTGGCGAAGTGAGGTATTATACCAGCTACAAACCTGAAGACCCTGAATACGGTAAGGCAAATGGTGACCCATTCTGGGGTAATAGATATAAAGAGCGCAACCAATGGCCCAGCTACCGTGTTGTAGACGGTACGGAGGAGCGTTCCATGGATGAGGTGGAACATGCTATCAACCAGATTATTGCATGGGAGAATGCCATCGGCTCCAACGAGGAAGACAAGGTGAAGGCCTTCGATGACAACACGTTGGAGAATAACTACTCGATCAGTGGTGGTAATACTCTTAGCAGGACCAGTAAGGAGGAACATACACATTCTTCTGGCACGAAGAACTCTACATACCTTAATTGGAGTAACGAAACAAAGTTAGGTGTCCTGTTTAATAATGCCGGCGACTATTTTATTATGAAGTTCGCTGACAATTCCAGTTCAGAAACAGACAAAGACACGACATCGGTTAATACAACGACCGTATCATGGACGTTGAGCGATAGTGATACCCGTTCAGCACTCTCTGTTGATGTTTACAAATCACCGAACAAATGGGGACCCATCTTCCGCACTCGTGGCGGTCAGACCGTGAATCCCTATGAGGGAGGTACCGAGACCGAATACTACAACAAAGGCACAAAACTGAATGAAGCCACCATGCACGTGGAGCTCCCAGAACTAAGTGTTGAAGGTGCGGCAGAGCAGTCAAATATCCCTACTGGCGGTGAGGCAAGGTTTACCTTGAAACTACATAATGCCAGTGAGACTAACACTGCCTGTTCTTACATCCTGGCGGTGAAGGACAAAAGCAACCCAGATGGTGCACAGCTCTTTATGGACGGTACACCTCTGAGCAACGGAAAAACTGGACGTGCCATCAAGTTGGCTGGAGGAGAAGAAATCACGAAACTGCTCTTTGTCAAGCAGAGCGACCGAAGCATCACGGATTACAGAGACATCCAACTCGTACTAAAATCCGAAAAAGATGCTAGCATCTCGAGCGACCCTGTCACATTGCATGTGCAATTTGTACCGGCATCGGCACGCATCGACCTTGCCGTCAATCACACGGTACTTAACAAGGAAGACTATGATCGCTATGGCGGTATTATTGCCATCATGGAAAACATCGACCGCCAGGACGGAGGACTCGAAGGCGTTCGCTTGCGTTATCGCCGCAAGGGTGTAGATACATGGAATGTTCTCCGGCAATGGGCAACGAAAGACTCTCTTATCGCAGTGGGCTACCTTCGAATGTTTAACGGCAGTAGCCACGAAGAGAAAGTGACGTTCCTTGAGGACGGTATTTATGAACTACAGGCACAGACGTTCGGCAAGTATGGTCCTAAGGATGTTACTTATGAGAGCAACATCATCGAGATTACGCAAGACACGCACGGTCCTAAGATTCTCGGTATGATAAGTCCCGAGAATGGCCAACTTAACTACTTGAACCGAAACAATATGCACTTGCGCTTCAATGAGCAACTCAATGGCAACGCACTAAGCAAGATGGGAAACATCACTATCGAGGGTGGCATGAACAATGTTGTCTTCGGTCAGAACGTCTATCCTGACGTAGCCGTCCAACTCAATGGAAATCGCATAGAGACGGAAGCACTTTACGACCTGAGCAACACCGACTATGCCTTCGACATGTGGTTCTATCGCCAAGGCGACGGCACCATCATTAGCGTTGGTACTGATAACAACCTGCTGGCTTTGTCTACTCACGACAACGGTATGCTGAGAGCACGAGTAGGCGGCGAAAACGATGTCTATGATACAAACGTGCAACTACCTGCCAAGAAATGGATGTACATTGCTCTGAACTACAAACGCAAGACTTCTCCTGAAGAGCAGAACAGAATCACCATGCTCTATGCCACGAGTGGAGACAAGGAGCCAACCTACGTCGGAAAGAATGTTGCTGCCAAAGACCTCAGCGGCCATGGAAAGCTGGGCATCGGTGGCGACGGCATGCAGGGAATGATTGCAGAGCTTTCCATCTGGAACTCCGACATAACCGCCGCTCAACTCTACGAGACCCGCAGGATGGCGAGAGCTTCATACACCCCAGGCCTCGTCGGTTACTGGAACATGGCGGAAGGACACGGCACAAAGATTACTGATGTGGCACGTTCACGCCACATGTACATGCCTTCAGAGAGCTGGTATATTAACAACGAGAATCTCGCTGCCAACCTGTCTGGCAAGGAAGGCAGTCCGCTGAAGATAGACATTGCCACCTTCAATCCAGGCAGGAACGACAACTTTGCTTACGAGATGTGGTTCCGTGGCATTGAAAAAGACAATGATAGCAATGCCGTACTGATGTCTGCCATGAACGGCTCAGCTGTCAAATATGAAGTAGTTATATCTCCCGAAGGTGAAAAGATACCAAGGCATATAACCACTGAAACGGAATCTGTCTTCGGCTTCGAGAATGGCGTACTGAAAATGAAACTGGAAGAATATACCACGACCGACAATGATACGGAGCAAATGCAAGTGAAGAGCGAGACGGTGCTGAGCGAGAACAACTACTTGGATGGCAACTGGCATCATCTTGCCTTCAATGTACGTCGCGGAACCAGTGCTATCGTCTATATCGACGGTGAAGCAGTGAAAGTCCTACCAGAGACTATCGTTCCTGGCTTTAGTTCACACTACCTCGTCGTTGGCGGCGAGTTGGCTGGCGGTGTAGAGCGCAATCGCTTCAAGGGTGACGTTGACGACATTCGCATCTGGAGTGCCGCACTTGACGGAAAGCTCATCCGTGAGCGGATGTACGAACGCATGAACGAAGGCTATTCCGGATTGGTTGGCTACTTCCCAATGGAAGATATCAGCCGTGAAGATGGGACTGTGACATCAACATTCTCGGCTAAGAACTTCGGTGAGAAAGAATCAATGCTGAAGATAGAGAATCAACCTGAAATGAGCAACAATGCCCCTGCATTGAAACCTGGTTCTTCGAAGATTCCTTTGGCAGATGCGGATTACGACTTCACTACTTCTGCCGATGAGATCTACTTCACATTCAAAGACAGTTCATTGCCTCTCATGGACAACAACGACTTTGTTGTCACGGTTAAAGACATCAAGGACGAGCACGGCAACTTTTCAGAACCGGTCATGTGGATGTTCCATACCAACTTCGCCAGCGTTAGTTGGGACAACACCCTTCTCAATCCTTCCACTACCCACACTAAGTACTGGGATCAAGAGCTCGAGTTTGTGGCACCAATCTATAACATGACTGGTATGCCGCAGACCTATGAGATTACTGGAATGCCAAGTTGGATGACCGTGGAAGAGCCCGTGGGAACCATCGATTCTGACTATAAGTATCTCGTATTCCATATTGATGCTATCGTTCCTATTGGCAAATACACGGAATACATCTACGTGACCGACCGTCTGGGAATCCGCCGTGTGCTTCAGGTCAACCTCACCGTCCAGGGCGATGAGCCTAATTGGAATGTGGATAAGAATTTGTATGAGAGCAACATGATGATGACCGGCCAGGTATACATCGGCGACAAGATAAGCGAAAACACCGACACCAAGATTGCCGCTTTCGATGACATGGGACTCTGCCGTGGCGTTGCCTACCCAAGATACGTCAAGTCGCGTGATGCATATTATGTGGACATGATTGTCTATGGTGCTTCGGCTACGGATATCAGCAGCGGACAACAAGAGCTGACCTTGAAGATGTATGATGCCTCTACGGGCAACATCTATCCTGTGGTAGACATCACCATGCCCGACGGCTCTACAGGCAAGTCGTTCAAGTATATTCCTGATGCCAGCATCGGCTCATACGACAATCCTGTGATACTACGCTCTACCGACGACATACAAGAGCCGTTCTCGTTGCCTCGCGGATGGTCGTGGATGTCTATATATGTCAATCCCTCGTCAAGTCTTATCGGAGACGTATTGCCGAAGAACAAGTCTGACTTGAAGAAGTTCCAGAACGTCAAGGGAAAGACGCAATATGCTTCCGCAAGGTCTGACGGTAGTGAGATTATCGGATCATTACAGGAAATCGTTCCAGGCAACATGTACAAGGTTCAATTGACCAACGACTGCAACTTCAATGTGTACGGCTCTATCATCAATGTGCTCGACAATGCACAGACCATCTATCCGAACTACAACTGGATTGGTACGTTGTCTAATAAGGTCATGTCACTTGAAGACGCATTCGCCGACCTCGCACCTGAGAAGGGCGACCGTATCAAGAACCGTACGGCACAAGCCGAATATAGAGGTAACGGCATCTGGGAAGGTACGCTGAAGAGTATCGTTCCGGGCGAAGGATACATTTACTTCTCAAAGGCATCTTCTGCCAAGACGTTCCACTATCCACTGCTCGGCACCAATTCTTCTTTGGCAGCACCTGCCAAGATGGCTCGGATTGACGAGAATGTTCGAACACACCACTACAACGTGGTTGACTCTCACCTCTATCCTGACAACATGACCATCACCGCCGTGGTAGAGAAAGACGGAGAGCGCGTGACCGACGCAGAGGTCGGAACCTTCATAGGTGACGAGTGTCGTGGTGCTGTGTTCTGCAACAATGGATACTACTTCCTCACCATCATGGGTTCCGCAGAGATGGATGCAGACAATTATGTCGACTTGTACATATACATCGACGGCGATGAGTATGTCATCAAGAATGTGCGCCCGTTCGTCAGCGACGCCTTCATCGGTTCGCTGGATGAGCCATACGTATTAGACCTGAACACCACCGGCATTCGTACCATCGACAATGACGATGACGATACCGAATGGTACACGCTTCAGGGCTATAAGATTGGCAGGAAACCCAACAAACAGGGTGTGTACATCCATCGCGGAAAGAAAGTGGTGTTACGTGAGAAGCGTTACTACAAATAACTAATCCCGACTTTAAGAGGATGATTAAGAAATGCCCCCCGAGAGTAAGAAAACTTTCGGGGGGCAATCTTTGTATAACTCATTGATGAAACCAAGTCTCACCCTTCTCTTTCAGAATCATCCTAATTCATTCCTTCAACGATACTGATTTCTTCTTCCGTCAGGCCGTAGAGTTCATAGACGCGGCGGTCAATCTCGCCATCGGTAGCGGCAATCTGCGTGGTAATGTAAATCCTTAATTCTTCACGTTTGTAAACATCTAAACATTTCTTCCAGAACTTGTAGATTCTTACATATAGGCCAAGAATTGGAGCCCGTTCTCTTGGACAACAAATTATTGCTGTCCGCTAAAAGATTTTAGTATGAAATAAAAATTAGGCTGAATCCCTCGCTTGGGTTTCAGCCTTTTTTGTTACCTTTGTTTTTACCACAAAACATCAATAACATGAACAAAGGTACAC
>Ga0247611_10002311_pt1 | contig 31125 bp, 25 predicted proteins | sample 177DNAGHGhighgp2_FD_192422 | JGI IMG/M metagenome (GOLD analysis project Ga0247611, IMG submission 192422) | Sheep rumen microbial communities from Palmerston North, Manawatu-Wanganui, New Zealand - 1770 DNA GHGhigh gp2 | ecosystem: Host-associated > Mammals > Digestive system > Stomach > Rumen... | reverse complement strand
CCTTGAACTCCCGCCCCGCCGCCTGCTTGTAGAACAACTTAACAGTGTGAAATCCGCGGGCATCCCTAGCCCCGCGAACTCATCCGAACCCGAGCGCAGTTCGACCCCCGCGAGCGCCCCGAAAGCAGACCTTCTCGCAAACTTCGCGCGAACCGCCGGTACCGACCGCCTGCTCGAAAAGCAGGGCCTTTCGGGCGGGGAACGCTCCCGCATCGCCCTCCTGTGGGCACTCGCGAGCGACTCTCCCACGGTTTTCCTCGACGAACCGATGGCGGCCATCGCGCTCGATGACCGCGAAAGGATCCTCCTCGCATTCCTCGATACCGCGCACACCCTCGGCAAGTGGGTCATCATGGCAAGCCACGACCCCTTCAGCGAGGCCGCCCAGGCCCGTTTCAACGTAGTGGAACTGGAACATGCGAAAGGCTAGCGCAATCCTCTACCGCTTCCGGGGCTTTATCCTCGCGCTGTTCGCCGTAGCGCTCATCGCCTGCCCCGCAGCACCATTCCCGCAGAGCGCAAGCATATCCGAATTCATCCCGTACCTCATAGCACTTTTCCTATACACCTACGGAATCCTAATGCGCATCTGGGCGCGCCAGTACATCGGGCAGCACACGCGCGGCTCCACGCACGAAGCCGACGAACTCGTCACCGACGGGCCATACGCGCACTGCCGCCACCCGCTCTATACGTCAAACTTATTCATCGCCCTGGGGGCTGCATCTTTCCACCTCGGTACAAACCAGCTGTTTGTCCTTTTCGCCCCCGCGCTCCTGCTCTTTGAATTCGCGCTCGCCCGCGCCGAAGACAGCTTCCTCGAAGAAAAGTTCGGCGACACCTGGCGCACCTGGGCGTTAAGGACGCCGATGTTCCCCAGCAGGACGGCAGTATTCGCCCCAAATAGCGGTTCTACGCCCAGGCGTACCTTTTTACAGGCTTTCAAGGCCGATGCATCCACGTGGTTCTGGTTCGTATTTTTTAATTTGATAATTGTCCTATTAAAAGTTTTCACGGAATATCACAATGTTTAAGGCACTGGATTTTGCGCGTTTTGCAATCGGTACCGCCGCAAAGGCGGTCGCCAAGGTTCCCGTGGTCGAGAACCGCTTCCATATCAATGACCGCCTGAACGGTCCCTGGCCCGAAGGTCCCTTCCTGTGGATGCACGGGGCAAGCCTCGGCGAATGCAAGATGCTCCTGAACCTCGCGAAGTTTTTGCAGGAGGACATCAAGAACTGCCCGAAAATCTTGATTACCTCGCAGAAGGCGGAAGTCGTCGAGTTCATCAAGAACACCGAGACCAACATCGAAACCTGCATCGCACCGGCCGACACGCAACTCACCATGGCCGCGTTCGCCAAGACTGTCAAGCCCATGGCGCTCATCCTCGGAGAGAACGAACTCTGGCCGGGCTACCTCTCCACCATGCGCCGTCTCTGCCTCAAGCCGTCTGTCGCCATCGTATCGGGCCGCTACCGCGCCTCGGTGCCGGGCATCGATTTTTCTCCCATCGGTTTCGCAAGCATGCAGACGGGCGACGATCTCTCGCGCTTCATGAACGTAGCCGCCAAGTTTAACATTGCAAGCTCTGCCATCGGCGGGGACTGGAAACTCCTCCCATGGGCACGCAAGGGCGAGCCCGTCAAGCCTGCGGAAAACCCGACAGTCGACGTCGCGTTCGTCTCCATGCACATGTCCGAATGGACTAGCCTCGAACGCATGGTGGAATCCTCCATCAAGCGGCAGGAATCGGTAGTACTCGTCCCGCGCAGGCTCGAAGAAGCGGAAACTTTCCGCAGGGCCCTCATCGAAGAAGAATATACGGTCGTCGACTGGCCTCTAGTGCAGAAGGGAGCCATTTCCATCGTGAACAAGTTCGGGCTTACAGGCGATATCTTCGCCATCTCGAAATCCGCCGTGATTGGAGGCTCGTTCGCACGCGGCCTCGGAGTCCACAACTTCTGGGAACCTCTACAGGCCGGAGTCGCCACCTGTATCGGCCCGTTCTCCGCGGGGCAAAAGGAAAATGCCGCCGCGCTCGTACGCGAAGGCGTCATCATCCAGCTGCGTACCACGGCCGACTACCCAAGGCGCATGCTTCCCGATTCGAAACTCGTGAGCACGTTCCTCGCCCACGAGCGCACCAAGATCCAGGACTCCTACCAACAGTTCATCGCATTCCTCAAAAGCCTGCCCGGATTCCAGGACGGAACTACGAAATGAAAAAGATTGTACTTGCCACCCCCCGCGGGTTCTGTGCCGGCGTTGACCGAGCCATCCACGTAGTCGAGAAGGCCCTCGAAAAATTCGGCGCCCCCATCTATGTGCGCCATGAAATCGTGCACAACAAGTTTGTCGTCGATACCCTCAGGGAAAAGGGCGTCATATTCGTGGACGATGTCGACGAGGTTCCCGAAGGCTCTGTCGTCATATTTTCCGCCCACGGGGTCGCCGAACACATCTACGCCGATGCCGAAAAGCGCAACCTGAAGGTCCTCGACGCAAGCTGCCCGCTGGTGCTCAAGGTCCACTACAGCGCGAAGCGCCACTATAATGCGGGCCGCCACATCATCCTCATCGGGCATGCGGGCCACGCCGAAGTGGAAGGCACGCTCGGTCAGCTCCCCGAAGGCGCCATCTCGCTCATCCAGAACGAGGCCGACGTCGCGACCGTACAGGTTCCCGAAGGCAAGGAACTCGCCTACATCACGCAGACCACCCTCTCCGTAGCCGAGACCCGCAAGATCATCGAGGCCCTCAAGGCCAGGTTCCCGGGAATCATCGGGCCGGATGCGGGCGACCTCTGCTATGCTACGGGCAACCGCCAGGCGGCCGTGCTCGAACTATGCAAGCAGGTCGACATGCTCCTAGTCGTGGGTGCCAAGAACTCCTCCAACTCGTCTCGCCTCATGGAACTCGGGCTGGAGCAGGGCATCAAGAGTTACCTCATCGCCGGTGTCGGGGACCTCGATCCGGCATGGTTCGACGGCATCGAATCCGTAGGCATCTCGAGCGGGGCCTCCGCGCCCGAGGTGCTGGTTCAGGATGTCGTACAGTGGCTAAAATCGCATTTTTCGTCCCTAAACATCGAAAATTTCATAAAATTGGTGGAATCGACCAAGTTTAACCTGCCCAGAGAACTCCAGGATTAACTTTAGCCTTGACAATTCGCCAATTTTTATCTAAAATTGCAGTCCGTAAAAAACAACGGAGTTTATTATGAGCCGCATTTGTGAAGTTACCGGTAAGGCCGGCCTCGTGGGTAACATGGTTTCCCACTCCAACCGCAAGAAGTTAATGAAGCAGCTTCCCAACCTCCAGAAGAAGCGCTTCTACATTCCCGAAGAAGATCGCTGGGTTACCCTCCGCGTGAGCGCTGCCGGTCTGCGCACCATCAGCAAGCTCGGCATCCAGGCCGTCGCCCAGGAACTCGGAATCTAATTCCCGTTTCGGAACAAAATTTAACCGCCAGGGTTGCCCTTGGCGGTGTTTTGTGTATTCTTGCCTCTAGTAGGTATTTTCAGTCATCAGTCCAAAGCAGGCGCCACCGGCGCCTTTTTTTGACCAATGGCCAGAGACCCGTGACTACTTATTGATAAACAGCGGGATGCCTTTGTACTTGGCGAGGCTTGCCATGATATTCGCCATTTCCCAGTCTTTTTCCTTGAAACGGCGGCGCATGAGGGCAACGAAGACTTCCATGAGCATTTCGCAGTCGTAGACGGCTCGGTGCATCTTGGCAGGGTCGATCTTCATCGTGAATTCCCCGCGCTTCATGAACAGGTTCGCCATGTAGCCCAGCTTGTGGTTTTCCAGTTCCGGCAGGATCGTGCGGGCAATGACCAGGCTATCCATCGCAGGGTTGCCTGGCACGTACTGCGGGTTCTTGGAGTAGGCCACACGCAGGAATCCCACATCGAACGGGGCGTTATGCGCAATCAGGATAGACCCCTGACCGCAGAACGCGGTAAACTTCTTGAGGCATTCGCCCACCGGGGGCGCATCCTTCAGCATGTCGTCGGTAATGTGGTTCACCTTCGAGGCCTCTTCGGGCATCATCATGTTAGGGTTCACCAGCATGTTGAACTCGGAAATGAGCTTGGGAACGACCTTGCCCTTCTCTACGGCAATCGTAAACTTTACAGCTCCGATTTCGACGATTTCGTCTTTAGTATTCACAAGTCCAGTCGTTTCAAGGTCAAACGCGACAAATTTTGGCGGCAATGTAATCACGACGGTTACTCCTTTTCTGTTTTTGTTTCTTCTTCGCAAAAATACTTAATTTGAATGTCAATAGATGTCAGCGGCAAGGGAACTACAAAATTATCCCAGGTCTTGAGCCGGATATGCGCCCCGTAGCGCGGGCAGACAAGCCAAAGCGGGCGGCCAGAAATTTCGGAAAGCCACGGGGAACCCGGCTTGACCTGCAGTGCCGGACCGCGAGGGCCATCAAGCGCCATGCCCACGAAGCCGCCTTCCTTGAGAGTTTGTACCAAATGCCGCACGTTGAGCGCACCGTGCGTGTCGGACCCACGAGTCACCTCGAAGCCCAGGCGTTCAATCGCGCGGGCAAGTATTTCGCCATCGCGAGATTCCGAGACCAGGGCATGTACCCCTCTATCCTTGAAAGCGGCAAAACTGGCCAGCAGGTCGCAGTGCCACGCCCCGATAATCCCCGGGCCGAACCCTTCGGGGGTGTCCATGTGCACACGGAGGCTCCGAATCCACACTCCCCCGAGCAAGGCAAGGATTTTCAACTTTATTTCGTCAAACATGCGCGTTACTGCACCGAACATGGTCAAAAATTAGTTTTTTTGACCCAAACCCTTGGCAAAAACGCTTTAATTACCTATATTGGCGCTCACAATCGGCGACGTACCCAAGTTGGTAAGGGGCGGCTCTGCAAAAGCCTTATTCATCAGTTCGAGTCTGATCGTTGCCTCTTAAAAGCCCGCTTTCGCAAGAAGGCGGGCTTTTTTGATTTCTCTTTCCAGGTTATTTACTGCTGTTCCGGCAGCGGATTCTTGCGGGGCCGGCCGCGCGGGCGTTTTACCGGAGTGCCGTCTTCGGCGAGAGCCGGCGCGGCGGGCTTGTTCTTGCGGGCCAGTTCGGCACGAATTTTCTTGGCGCGCTCTTCCATGCGGATGCGTTCCAGTTCCGCGACGGAATAGACCTTGGCCTTGGCCTCGTCGCTGGGCTTGGCTCCGAACGAGCCCCTAAGGACGCGGCCCGACGACGGGACGGAGGGCGGCGTGAACTTCGGCTCCTTCTTTACCGGGGCCGCTGCGGGAGTCTCTTCCACATGGCGCTCACGGCGGAAAGCGGCGCTAAACAGCGATTCGAGCTTCTTGCGGGCAAAGGACGGCTGCTTTTTCTGGGGAGCCTCCGTCGCCTTCTGTTCGCCGTTCATGGCTGACACGTGTTGCACAGGAGCGGGCTGGGCCAAGCTTGCCGGCGTGACGCCAGAACCTATTTTCGACATGGCGGCAAGTTCCTTATTCATCTTGCGGCGCAACCTTTCGCGCTTGGAGGGCCTAGCAGCCGCCCGGCGGCGCCTTTCGGTGTCTTCGCGTTCCGACATCTGCAAAATTTCTTCATTGGAAGGGCCACGAAGTTCAGGCGGAACCTCGATTACCCCACTATAAAAAGAGCCGTTTTCCGTAGCCATAAAGCCTTAAAAAATCAAAAATTTTATTTGTCAAGAGTATTTTTTGTCATTTTTTTGCAAAAAAGCACAAAAAAAATAAAAAAATTTAAAAAAAAGTTTTGTCAAGACCTAGAAAAAAAAAACTTTTGGGACTATTTTTGTGGGGTCATGTTACGGTTCACTCAAGAAATACTGCTTGCCCTACGTGCTATCGCTAACGAAGAAGAAGCACACGAGATGTCCAAGAAGACGAGGGAACAATTCGATTTCCTCGGCATCAGGCTTGTCCCGCGGCGCGAAGTCACCTACCCGATATTCGACAGGAACCCGCCCAAGGACGACGCTGAACTCGTTGCGAGAGTCGAGGACATGTGGTCGCAGCCCTACCGCGAAATACAGTATGCAGCATGCGACTACCTCTTCCGCCACAAGGAACTTCTCGGTGGCCAGCACTTAAACTTCTTGAAAAAACTTATCAAGACACGCGCTTGGAGGGACACGGTCGACACGCTCGCGGCCTGCATTCTGGGCGACCTCGCCCTTAGGCTCCCCGCACTGCGCAGCAAGATATCCGCCTGGATACGCGACCCGAACATCTGGGTCCGCCGTAGCGCCATTATCTTCCAAATCCAGTACAAGGACCGTACCGACTGGCCTTTACTCCGCCAGTTCTGCCTCACCTGCGCCAAGGAAGACGACTATTATATTAGGAACGGAATCGGGCGAGCACTCTCCGAATACGCCCGCATCAACCCGACCGAAGTGCGCCGCTTTGTACAGGACAACAGTTTCGCCGAGCAGACCACGCAGGAAATTCTGCGCCTCATCTAGGCGATCGGCTAACCCGCCGAACTCCCTTTAGGCTCCCGCTTTTTGGCGGGAGTTTCTTTTAACGGGAAAGAAACCCGGCCACGCAGGACACATCCCGGTTCCCCAGGATCGCATTCCTTTTGACGCTTGGCACAGAACGTACCGCGCAAATGCCTGCATTCGTAACTCATATGCAGGAATATAGATATTTATTACTACATTTTCCGACATGCGATATGGTGATATTTCTTCTTTTCAGAGCGGCGTAGCCGTTCCCCTTTTCAGTCTCCGCAGCAGATCCGGCATTGGCATCGGCGAATACCTTGACCTTATTCCGTTTGCCAAGTGGTGCCGGATGTGCGATTTTGATATTATCCAGCTTTTGCCGGTAAACGACACCGGTGCAGAGGCAAGCCCCTACAGCGCACGAAGCGCCTTCGCGCTGAACCCGGTCTTCATCAACATCCAGTCGGTGCAGGGTTCCGGCGAATTCGAGAACGAAATCGAAGAAGCCAAGACGGAATTTGACCACCAGGAAAGAATCGACTACTACAAGATTTCGACCTGGAAACGCACCATGCTGCGTCGCATCTTCGATAACCGCTACGACCAGATCAAGAAGGACAAGGAACTGTCGAAGTGGATCGACAACAATTCATGGGCAAAGGCATACTGCGCCTACAGCATGCTCAAGGCACAAAACGGAGAATCCAGCTGGAAAGACTGGAAAAAATTCCGCGAGCCCACCGAAGACGATATCGAGAAACTCTGGACCAAGCACCACAAGGACATGCTTTACCAGGCCTGGATGCAGTTCATCGCAGAATTGCAGTTCTCCGCCGCCGTAGGCGAAGCCTCCAAGCTGGGAATCCACATCAAGGGCGACATCCCTATCCTCATCAACGAGGACAGCGCCGACGTGTGGGCCAACCGCAACTACTTCTCGCTCGATGACCGCGCGGGCGCACCTCCTGACATGTTCAGCTACAGCGGGCAGAACTGGGGCTTCCCCACCTACCGCTGGGACGTCATTGAAAAAGACGGATTCCGCTGGTGGAAAAACCGCCTCGCACAGGCAAGCAAGTTCTATCATGCCTACCGCATCGACCACGTACTCGGATTCTTCCGCATCTGGTCGATTCCGCAGCGCGAAGTCACGGGCATCCTCGGGCGCTTCAACCCCTGTATTCCGCTCACGTGGGACGCTCTCCACAGCGCCGGATTCAGCCGCGAAACGCTCGAATACCTGCGCAGGCCCAACTATTCCGTGGACCAGCTACGCGCATTCCTCGGCGACGAGACCGAAAACCTCGTCTCGGTCTACTTCGAGAACCTCCCGAACGAGGCAACGCGCTTCGTGTTCAAGCCTGAATTCTACAACGAACGTGCCATCACTATGCTGGATGAACCGCAGAACGTGAAGGACGCGCTCCTCAAGGTCTACTGGAACCGCATCTTTATTCCGACAGGCGACGAGAATACGTTCTACCCGTTCTGGTACTGGTACAACCAGCCTGTACTCGGCACCCTCCCGCAGAACGAACAGGACAAACTGAAGGATATCATCCACGCGAACGAAGCCGCACAAGAAGGCCTGTGGGAACAAAACGCCACCAAGCTACTTTCCGTACTCGCGAAAGAGACCGACATGCTCGTATGCGCCGAAGACCTCGGCGCCGTCCCGAACTGCGTACCCGTGGTACTCAAGAAACTCAACATCCTTTCGCTGCGCATCGAACGCTGGGCCCGCAACTGGAACGCTCCGTATTCTCCATACTACGAGATGGCGGAATACCCGCGTCTATCCGTGTGCACCACAAGTTGTCACGACACCTCGAGCCTCCGCGGGCTCTGGGAAGAGCCTGATTTCGACAAGGACCTTTACTGGTCGCACGCACAGATGACCGGCAAGGCGCCCGAAAAGCTCACCCCGCCGGTGGTCCGCGACATCCTTGCGCACGTGTTCTCCTCGAACAGCATGTTCTGCATCTTGCCGGTACAGGATTACTTCGCGCTCTCCTCGACGCTTTCTGAAATACCCGCCGAAGAGGAACGCGTGAACATCCCGGGAACCGTGGGCGGTAACAACTGGACTTACAGGCTCCCGCTTACGGTCGACGACCTCGAGACCTTCACCGCGCTCAATTCCGAAATCCGCAAGCTGGTCGACACCCGCAGGCGCCGCCCCATGTGGAAGATTTAATAACAATGTGAAATGTGGAATGTGGAATGACAAATGAATAATCTCACATCACACATTACACATCGCACACCTTTTATGAACGCTCCTGCCTGGGTTAAAGACGCCATCTTCTACCAGATATTCCCCGACCGGTTCTGCCGTTCGGAGCGTTACCATGCGGCAGGGAAGTTCGTGCCGTGGGGTACCAAGCCCACCCGCGAGAACATGTTCGGCGGGAACCTTGCCGGCATAGAAAGCAAGCTCACGTACATCAAGGGGCTCGGCGTAAACGCCATCTACCTCTGCCCGATTTTCAAGAGCAATTCGAACCACCGCTACCATACGGTAGACTACTTCGAGATAGACCCGGTGCTTGGCACGCTCGCCGACTTCGACCGCCTGGTAGAAAAGGCCCACAGGCTCGGGCTCCGTGTCATCCTGGACGGCGTGTTCAACCATTGTTCCCGCGGGTTCTTCCAGTTCAACAGCCTCATGGAACTCGGGCCCGATTCCCCCTACGTAGACTGGTTCCACGTGAAGGGCTGGCCGCTCAACGCCTACTCGGGCAAGCCGAATTACGAATGCTGGTGGAACTACCCCGCCCTCCCGAAATTCAATACCGACTGCACCGAAGTTCGCGAATACCTTTTCAAAGTCGCCGAATACTGGACAAAACGCGGAATTGACGGCTGGCGCCTCGACGTACCGAACGAAATTGACGATGACAGTTTCTGGCAGGAATTCCGCAGGCGGGTCAAACGCATCAACCGCGACGCCTACATCGTGGGCGAAATCTGGGACAACCCGGAACGCTGGCTACAGGGCGACCAGTTCGACGGCGTGATGAACTACCCCTTCCGGCGCGCAGTCATGGACTACCTTTTCGAACGGAAGGGCAGCGCAGACGAATTTCTGCAGAGGCTCAGCGACGCTTTCCCCGAGAACCGCTTCGGTACCCCGATGAACCTGCTCGGGAGCCACGACACCACCCGCATCGCGTCGCAGCCCCGCACGAGCCCCGAACGCATTAGGCTCGCGCTCGCCCTGCTATTCTTTATGCCCGGAGCCCCCTGCATCTACTACGGCGACGAAATCGGCATGGAAGGCGGCAAGGATCCCGACTGCAGGCGAACATTCCCGTGGGACCAGCTGAAGGCCCGCAAGGCACTGCCCATCTACAAGTTTATCCGCGAACTCACCCGTATGCGCCACGAAAACCCCGTACTCCGCGACGGGAAAGTGCAAATCGAGAGCGACGGGGATGGTTTTACCGTCACGCGCACCCTCGGCAGGCAAAAGATGACCCTCGCGGTCAATATGCTCGGGCCCGAGCCGGCCTTCGAGATTGAGACTAATAGTAAATGATGTCTTTTCTATCTTGGTGCGCCATGGCGCACAAGATAGGGCGGCTCGGCCATGTCAAAGCATTGCTTTGACGTCTGCGACGTCAGTGGCTGCGGCTCGATAATGCAAAAACGAGTTTTTGCGCTATCTCGCCTTGCCCACCTTTGCCGCGGCACTCGCCTTTTTCTATCTTTGCACCCGCAACTAAATGCGTATTAATGCCTTATTAAGGGATTACAGATGAACAAACATAAATTCGGCATGCGAGAATTCTTTATTCTCCTCGTCATTGCACTCTCGGCCTACACTGTTTGGCCCTCTATCCAGGTTCACACCAAGAAGGGCGAAGAACAGAAGGCCTTCCTCAAGGAAAACCCGAAACTGGCCACCAGGTCCATCAACTTCGGCCTTGACCTCGCGGGTGGTACGAGCATCACGCTCCAGATCGACCCGTCCGGCCTCAAGGAAGATGACGATATCAAGGACATCCAGGCCCAGTCTCTGGAAATTATCCGTAACCGTGTTGACCAGTTCGGTCTTTCCGAACCGCAGATTTCTCCCTCCGGCGATGACCGCATATTGGTCGAACTTGCCGGCGTGGACGATTCCACTGCAAAATCGCTCGTGGGTTCTACCGCAAAGCTTGAATTCAAGATTCTCGCAGAATCTGAAAAGTTCAACACGACGCTCACCCTCATCGACCAGTACCTGACCCGTCAGACTACCGACGTGACCGCCGGCGACTCCGCCGCTACGGACAGCGCCGCAGTCAAGGACTCTACGGTCGCAGCAGCCGACACCACGAAGCAGCTCTCCGATGAAGAACTCCTGAGCGGCAACGTCGCTGCAGCCGAAGCCCCGAAGGCCGAAGATTCCTCCAAGACGGAAGAAACCGAAGCCGCACCGGCATCCGCGGTCGGGAAGGCTCTCAGCGACTACTACATGAATATCGGCAACGGCGGGTTCATCGCCGAAGAAGATATCGAGAAGGTCAAGAAGATCCTCGAACTCGACGGTGTCAAGAAGCTCATTCCGCGCGACGTCGCTTTCGCCTTCGGTAGCGGTCTTGAAAAGATCAAGAACGACTCCCCGGTGAAGGCCAAGCGCCTCTACCTCCTCAAGCGCCGTGCCGAAATGGGCGGTGACGACATCGTGAACGCCCAGCCGCACCGTATTTCTGATGGTGTGAGCGCCGGTGAAATCGCCGTGACCCTCAAGTTCGGCGGCATCGGCCCCAAGAAATTCTCCGCTGTCACGGCCGCCAACGTCGGCAAGCAGATGGCTATCGTGCTTGACAACCAGGTCATCAGCGCCCCGCGCATCAACGAACGCATCCCGAACGGCGACGCCCAGATTACCGGCCTCGACGACATGGCCGAAGCTAACCGCCTCGCTGTCGTGCTCCGCGCCGGTGCCCTCAAGGCCCCGATGAAGATTATCGAAAGCCGTACCGTTGGTGCCACCCTCGGTGAAGAAAACATCGTCCAGGGTTTCGGTTCCGGTGCTATCGGCCTTATCCTCTGCTTGGTGTTCATGGTCGCCTACTACCGTCTCGGCGGCCTTATCGCGAGCATCGGTATGTTCATCAACACCCTCGTGACCGCCGCCGTGATGTCCGTGTTCAACGCGACCCTCACGCTCCCCGGTATTGCGGGCTTCATCCTCGTCGTGGGTATGTCGCTCGACGCGAACGTGATTATTTATGAACGTATCCGTGAAGAACTCAAGGCCGGCCTCACCGCACGTGCGGCAGTCGCCAAGGGTTACGAACGCGCCTTCAGCGCCATCTTGGACTCCAACTTGACGACCGTTCTTACCGGCCTTATCCTCTACAAGATTGGTACCGGTTCCGTGAAGGGTTTCGGTCTTACGCTTACTATCGGTATTCTCACTTCCCTCTTCTGCGCCATCACGCTCACCCGCGCTATCCTCGACTGGAAGCTCGCCAAGCGTGACGCGACAACGCTCTCTATCGGTAACGGTTTCAAGGCCATCAACGAAGCGAACCTCCAGATTATTCCGAACCGTCGCAAGTTCGGCATTATCTCGGTCATCCTCATCGTGGCAAGCATCGCCTGCATCGCCGTGAAGGGTTTCGACTTCAGTATCGACTTCACCGGTGGTCAGGTTTACACCATCCAGTACCAGGATGACGCCAAGCACGAAAAGGATTTGAGCAAGGCTCTCTCCGCTGCCGGCATTACGGGCACGAAGGTCCGCTCTCTCGGCGGTACTTCTGCCAACTCCTACCAAGTCAGCCTCCGCACCGACGACGCGAACTTCGAAGCCACCATGCAGCAGGCCTTCGACAACGCTGGCCAGAAGTGCGTGATCGTTGCTAAGGACACCGTGGGTCCGACCATCGGTAAGGAACTCCGCTTCAATGCCATCTTGTCCGTGATCCTCGCCTGGATCGGCATCTTGCTCTACGTGTGGTTCCGTTTCGGCAAGTTCGGTCTCGGTTTCGGTGTTGCCGCAGTGCTCGGCCTCGTGCACGATACCATCATCACTCTCGGCTTCATCTCGGCATTCAGCCTCTCCTTCGACGGCGCCCTGATTGCCTCGCTCCTCACGATGATCGGTTACTCCGTGAACGACACCATCGTGAACTTCGACCGCATCCGTGAAAACTCCGTGGTATTCGGTTCCGCGAACTTCGGCGAGACCATCAACAAGTCCTTGAACCAGTGCTTCAGCCGTACGGTGGTTACCTCTCTCACGACCTTGTTCGTGTGTATCATCCTCGCCGTGAAGGGCGGTTCCTCCATCCGCGACTTCGGTCTCGTGCAGTGCTTCGGTATCCTCATCGGTACCTACTCCTCCGTGTGCATCTGCTCGCCCATCGTTCTTTGGTGGTCCAACCGCTCCAAGAAGACTGTGTAATACCTGATTGTCATCCTCGCGAAGGCGAGGATCTAAAAAAGCCTCGGCACCGCGCCGGGGCTTTTTTCTTTATTACAAAACTTGCGGTTTACAGGAGTTTTTTCTATATTGGCAGGCGTTCGATCAAAGGGGGCTCCATGCTCAAGTATTACAAAATCGAATCGGGTCGCATCGCAGTCGCCCCGAACGAAGATGCGGCCGACATCGTCATCATGGGCTCCCTCAGCCAGGAACAGCGAAGCGTCCTAGTCAAGGAATACGAAATTACCGAACATACCATCGCCTCCGCATTCGACTCCGACGAACTTTCCCGTATCGAATACGACGACGACTTCACCACCATAGTGTTCAAGAAGCCCAAGAACTACTCCGCGGCAGACAACTTCCAGTTCCGCGTAGAATCCTTCGGTATCTTCATTTTCAAGGACTGGGTACTGCTACTCACGGACAGCGATATTCCCGTAATGGATGAACGCCGCTTCTCGAAAATCGATAGTTTGAACACCTTCGTGCTGCGCGTGCTGAGTTTCGCGATTTCTCACTTTAACGAGCACCTGCGTATCATCAACCGCATCAACGACGACTTGGAGTTGCGCCTCAACACGTCGATGGAAAACAAGTACCTGCTTTCCATGTTCAGCCTCAACAAGGGCTTGATTTACTACGTGAGCGCACTCAACAGCAACGACACCTTGCTTCGCAAGCTACAGCTGGGCCGCAGCCTCAACTGGACGGAAGCCGAACGCGAACTCTTGGAAGATATCCAGATTGAAAACGGCCAGAGCTTGCAACAGGCAAACATCTACGCCAACATTTTGACATCCATGATGGATGCCCGCGCAAGCGTCATCAACAACAACGTGAACCAGCTGATGAAGAACTTGACCATCGTGACGATTTCCATATCGCTCCCGACGTTCTTTGCAAGCTTGTTCGGCATGAACGTGAAGCTCCCCTTCGGCATGAACGGCGATGCAGTCACCGGGTCGGCAATCGCCTTCTGGGGCATCATCGCAGTCTGTATCCTGTCAGTGGTGGTGTTCCTCGCCTTCTGGATGCGGCGAAAATAACTACGCCGCAGACGCTTAATTTCCGCGGTCGCTCATGCTTGCAAACATGGCGACAATCTCTTCGGTAAACGTATTCTTCGGGAACTTATCCGCAATCTGCAGGGCCTGTTCTAGGTGTTCCTGCGCTTCGGCCTTCGCCTTGTCAAAACTCTTCTTTGCGTTCAGGCGTTCCAAAATCTTTTCGGCAACACCCTCTTCCGAAGCCTTCTTGATAAGCGATTCCATTTCAGCGCGTTCTGCAGTATTGCAGTCTTCGAAGTAGTACAGCAGCGGGAGCGTGATAAGTCCGTTCGAGAGGTCGGTAAACTTCGCCTTGTCTAGGTTCTTGGAACCGTAACCGTAATCGAGCAGGTCGTCAATAATCTGGAAGGCAAGCCCGAAATGCGCGCCCATCTTGCCACATTCGTCCACAAGCGTCTGGTCAAAGCCCGCCATGATACCACCCAGGCGCGACGCGGCCTCGATAAGGGCGGCCGTCTTGCGGTTGATAATCTCGTTGTACATTTCCCTGGAAAGCGTCATTTCGCCGCAATGATCCAGTTCCATGATTTCACCCACAATGAGCATGTCGGCGGCATCAGAAATAATGACAGGTACGCTACGGACTTCTTCGTCAATCACGCAACGCATGGACTGCGAAAGCACGTAGTCGCCTACGAGCACGGCTACCTGGGTACCCCATTCCTTGTGCGCGGTCTTCTTGCCGCGGCGCACGTCCGTACCGTCAATGATATCGTCGTGCACAAGGCTTGCAAGGTGCAGGAGTTCCACGCTCGCACAGGCATGGGCCACGCGATTTACGTCCGGGGCCTTTTCCCCGCAGTTTGCGATAAGACACAAGAGCGTCGAGCGTATGCGCTTTCCCTTGCGGCCAAAAAGCGACACAAGGCGGTCAGAAATGCCTACAGGGGCGGTCTCGGCCACCTGCATAATCACCTGTTCCGTCCTTTCTAGCGATTCGCGAACAAGTTCACGCGCCTGCCCAAGAACCACCTGGAAGTCTGCTTTCGTAGGACTCATAAATTAGACATCCAAATCGTTCAGAACCTTGTACGCATTGCTTTCGATGAACTTGCGGCGCGGTTCCACGTCTTCGCCCATGAGCATGCTGAAAATCTGGTCGGCGAGCACGGCATCTTCCACATAGCACTGCTTGAGGAAGCGGCTCTTCGGGTCCATGGTCGTGTCGTTCAGCTGCTCGGCAGACATTTCGCCAAGGCCTTTGAATCGCGTGATGGTCACGTTCTTCTTGTCTTCGACTTCGGCCATGGCCTTGTCCTTTTCCGTCTCGTCGAACAGGTAGCGTTCCTTCTGGCCCACCTTCAACTTGAACAGGGGCGGCATCGCCAAGAAGATATGCCCTGCGTCGATAAGCGGGCGCATGTAGCGGAAGAAGAACGTGAGGAGGAGCGTCTGGATGTGAGAGCCGTCCACATCAGCATCGGTCATGATGATGATCTTGTCGTAGCGCAGCTTCTCAATCTTGAATTCGGTGCCGATACCCGTACCGATAGCGTTCACCAGGTTTTGGATTTCTTCGGTATCGAGCACGCGATGCAAGGAAGCCTTTTCCACGTTCAAAATCTTACCGCGCAGCGGGAGGATAGCCTGGAACTCGCGATTGCGTCCGCTCTTCGCGGAACCGCCTGCAGAGTCACCCTCGACAATAAAGAGTTCGCATTCCTTCGGGTCGCGGCTACTGCAGTCCGCGAGCTTACCCGGGAGTCCACCGCTTTCAAGAACGTTCTTGCGGCGAGCAAGGTTGCGTGCACGGTGGGCGGCCTCACGGGCAAGGGCAGCATTGTACACCTTGTCCAAAATCACCTTGATGGCGGCAGGATTTTCTTGGAAGTATTCCTCGAGTTTCGCACCGAAAGCGCTATTCACGTAGCTTGCAATTTCGGAGTTGCCGAGTTTGCGCTTGGTCTGGCCTTCGAACTGCGGCTGAGAAACCTTGATGGCGATAACGGCAGTAAGGCCTTCACGAATATCGTCGGCAGTAATCTGGGCTTCCTTCTTGCCCTTGGGCATTTCTGCAGCAAACTTGTTAATGACGCGGGTAAGGGCCGTCTTGAAGCCCGTCACGTGAGTACCGCCGTCATAGGTGTTTACGTTGTTCACAAAGCTGAAGAAGTTTTCCTGGTAACCGTCATTGTACCACATAGCCACTTCGAGCGGGTATTCGCCATTGGGCAGCACCAGGTGGATAGGCTCATTAAAGAGCGGAGTACGGTGTTCGTCCACGTAGCGCACGAATTCCGAGACGCCGCCCGGGAAGCAGAACGTATCGCTCTGGATCTTTTCGGGGTCACGTTCGTCCGTAAGCGTAAGGCGCAGGCCACTCATGAGGAAGGCAAGTTCGCGGAAGCGCGTTGCCAGCGTATCGTAAACGTAAACGGTTTCGCTAAAGATGGTATCGTCCGGGTAGAACTCGACGCTCGTGCCGGTCGTTCCGTCGCTCTCGCCCACGTCGACCTGCGGGCCACACGGGATACCGCGGGAGAATTCCTGCTTCACGACGCGGCCATTGCGGCGCACCGTAACCACAAGCTTGTTCGAAAGCGCGTTCACACAGCTCACGCCCACACCGTGCAGGCCGGCAGAAACCTTATAGGAATTGCTGTCGAACTTACCGCCCGCATGGAGCTTGGTCATCACCACCTCGATGGTGCCAATGTGTTCCTTCGGGTGGATATCCGTCGGAATGCCGCGGCCGTTATCCGTCACGCGGATGCCGTTACCCGGCAGAATTGAAATCTCAATATGGTTGCAGAAGCCAGCCAGGGCCTCGTCGACAGAGTTGTCGACGACTTCCCATACCAGGTGGTGGAGTCCTCGGATATCGGTCGACCCGATATACATGGCGGGGCGGACGCGTACCGCTTCCAGGCCTTCGAGAACCGTAATGCTCGAACCGCTATAGGCCTCTTCGGCCTTCTTCAATTCTTCTGTTTCTTCTGCCATATTTCCTCTAAAAACATCTCAAAAATCTGCACCGGCAATCCCCGTTCAGACAAAGCGTATAGCCTGTATAAACGGCTCTCCGAGCAGCGTATTACACTTGTCAATAATAGTTTTTTTTTGCAAAAAGAGTTCGCTTTTCCAGGCCGAAGAAGCGGCCTTCAGCACCAGTGTCCGCTTGTCCAATTTCACTAGTTGTACATGGGGTAAAACGGCCTTCCCGACGATGTCCCCGAAGTGTTCCGAAATGGTCCTCAGGTGCATATTTTCGTCGATGTGGTTCTTCTTCAGAACCTGCTCCAAAAGCACGCTCACGTCCATGACGCGTTCCCCAGTAAACCCGTATCCTTTGCGTCTTTTCTCTGGCATCTGGAATTACACGAGCAGTAGTTTCGAAAGCGTAAAACCGCCAATAAGGATGCTTGTCATACCGGCCACCACGGTAGCCTTGGTGCTCTTGCCTACGCCCTCTGCACCGCTATGGGTGAAGAACCCGAAGAAGCACGCATAGCTCGAAATAAAGTAGCCGTAGAGCGTCGCCTTGATAAGGCCCACCACCAAGTCCCAGTTGTGGTAGAACATGCGCACGCCGTAGAAGAACACCGACCACGAGACTTCCTTGTACAGGTGAGCGACTTCGTAACCGCCGGCAATGCCGATAAAGATGCTTATGACGGTAAGTGTCGGGAGCATAATGACCGTCGCGATAAGGCGCGGCGCCAGCAGGAACTTGTAAGGGCTGAGCCCCAATACCTTGTACGCATCGAGTTGTTCGGTAACCGCCATGGTTCCGAGTTCGGAACACATAGAGGCCCCGATACGCCCAGCAAGCACCATTGCCGTAAGGATGGGACAAAGTTCCACCATCACGGATTTACCCACGGCCATGCCCACGAACATCATCGGGATCATGTCACCGAACTGGTATGCCAACTGCCACGACATAATGGCACCGGTAGCAAGCGAGGCGGCAAACACAACAGGGATGCTAGTCACGCCCACGCGTTGCATCTGTTCCACGGTCGTGTGGAAGTTAGAGAATGCTCCGGGAATGTTCTTGAAGAGTTCCCATACGAACTTGAAATAGTTCAGGACAGTTCGCAAGAATCTCTTTACGAACCGCCCCAGGGCTTCCGCTATGGCATTCATTAGACTCACGTGCGCGGCCTACTTCCTCTTCTGCTTGGGCTTTACGGCCTGCGGGCGCTTGCCTGGGCCCGAGATCGTCTTCTTGAAGAGGGCGTCGTTGGAGAGGTACTTGATAGCTTCCTTCAACTGTTCATCGCGCTTGAGCGAGAACGCCGTGCTCACGGAATCGCCGACCATCGCAGTCAAAAGTTCGCGTTTGATGCCATCCTTAATGTAGTCCTTGTTCTCGTCGAACTGGGCATCCCGCTTGTTCTCGAGCGCCTTGCGCATTTCGGTAAGCCTCTTCGAGAGTGTCGTGTCCGCAACCGTCTTCGAGCTGTCGCCCATGTAGTTCTGTTCAGCAACGATGCTCTTTTCAAGCTGGTCCACACCCACGAGGGCGTTGCTCTTCACCTTCACGAAGTTCGTGTCCTTCATGCAGAATTCCTTGAACTGTGTGTACAGGGAATCGGGCACGACCCAGTTCGCATCGACCTTCACGCCGGCCTTGTCAAGCAGCGGACGCACCTTCACGGCGAACTTGAAGTACATCGCCATGCGTTCCTGCACCTGCACAACCCACGGCATCGGGGAAAGTTCCACGTCCACGTCAGGCTTGATACCGCCACCACCGAACATCATGCGGCCGTTGTTGGTATAGAACGTATCACGCGTTACGGTATCCTTCTTCACGGAATCTGCCGGAGCCTCTTCGTCATCCTCGGCCGGTTCCTCTTCTTGCAGCTTGAGGCCCTTGATGCCGTTTTCAGGCTTGTTGATGCAGCGGCCGAACGGCAGGTAGTAGAATGCCGTCGTAAGCTTGAGGGCGTTGCCCTGGTTGTCTAGCGGGAAAATCGTCTGCACGGAGCCCTTACCGAACGAGGTCTTGCCGACCACGAGCGCGCGGTCCCAGTCCTGAAGTGCACCAGAGACAATCTCTGCGGCACTTGCAGAGCCCTGGTTTACGAGGACCACCATGGGCACCTCGGGTCCGAGCATGCCGTCACGGCGCGCGCGGCTCTCGGTACGCTGCGTACGGCCGAGCGTAGACACAATCACGTTTCCCTGCTTGAGGAAGAGTTCACTAATCTCGATAGCCTGGTTCAGGAGTCCGCCCGGATTGTAGCGCACGTCAAGAATCAGTTTCTTCATGCCCTGCTTCTTGAGGCCACGGATGGCGTTTTCCACGTCACTCGTAGTCTTGTCGCTGAAGGTAGCGAGCTTGATATAGCCAATATCCTTGCCGACCATGCCGTAGTACGGCACTGCATGCACCACGATTTCGGCACGGGTAATGGTAAAGTCCATTAGGTCGGGCACGCCTTCGCGCTGGATAGAGACCGTAACGTCGGTGCCAATCTTTCCGCGGAGTTTGCTCACGGCATCGTCGAGGGAAAGTCCCTTCGTGTCCTTGCCATCAATCTTTCTGATACGGTCACCCGCACGGATACCGAGCCTAAAGGCAGGCGTTCCGGAAAGCGGGGAAATCACGGTAAGTACGTTATCACGCAGGCTAATCGTAATACCTACGCCGCCGAACTTGCCTTCCATAGAGACCTTGAGGCCTTCATAATCCTTCGGGGTAAAGACCGTCGTATGCGGGTCCAGGATATCGCGGATACCATTCAGGGCCGCATCCGTCAGTTCCGTAGGGTTCACGTCTTCCACATACTTGCGGTTGACTTCGGAAAGCACCTTGTTCAGGCGGGAAACTTCATCGTAAAAATCGCCGGGAGGGGTCTTCGTGTCGTTCGCGGCGAGAGCGAGAGAGGCCGCAGAAAGCGCGACCACAAGGGAATTGCGTAAATACATCATATTGAAAACCATATGCCTAAAAAATACAATTTCACAGCACAATGGTTCGGGCAGAAACGGAAAAAACCGGCCTTTAAAAGACCGGTTTTTAGTAAAAAAAGGAGAGAGATATGAAAAATCAAGCGGCTTCGTTCAAGATCCTATGAATTTGTTCGGTCTTGAGTTTAGCCAGTGCGGATTCCTTGAGCTGGCGGACCCTTTCCTTGGAGAGGCCCACCATCGGGGCAACTTCCTTGAGGTTCAAGTCAGAATCCATCGCGAATCCGAAATAAAGTCTTAAGATATCGAGTTCCTGCTCAGTGAGGTTGTCCTGCATTACCTTCTCGAAAACGTTCGTACGGTTCCTGCGTTCTGCAAGTTTGTCTGTACGAGACGCGGAGGCAATCGTATCGCCGAGAGTCGCGTCGCCGTCTTCTCCAACGGGAGTTTCGAGGGATGTCGCACGGTTGTCCATCATGAGCACCTTTTCGATAGCATCGCCCTTGTACTTAGAAACTCCGGCGAGGCTTTCGGGGTCAAGAACGTAGCTGCCGCCCACGACCTGGCGGAGTTTGCCGCCCTTCTTCGCGAATCTGCGGAGCACGAGTTCCTTTTCGGCGCTGATGCGGACCATGCGGCCCTTTTCGGCAATGGCGCGGGTGATGTTCTGGCGGACCCACCACACGGCATAACTGATAAACTTAATTTTCTGGTTCGAGTCGAAACGGCGGGCGGCTTCCATGAGGCCCATATTGCCTTCGCTGATAAGTTCGCCGACTTCAAGTCCCTGGCCCTTGTACAGGTTGGCGATATTCACCACAAAGCGGAGGTTTGCCTTGACGAGCATGTCCATCGCTTCACGGCTCCCCTGCCTAATCTTTGCGAGCAGGAGCGTTTCCTGTTCCCTCGTAAGCAGAGGATATTTTGAAATATCGTTCAGGTACTGGAAATAGACATCCCTTTCTTCCCTGTTGCGCGTATTCATAATCATAATATTACCTCTGTCGTTACTGGTTCGTTGTTCTTTACGTATTCAAATTTACCTCCGTAACGCCCTGACTGTGTCAGCATCGGGAATAGGGCTTGCAAAAGTTAAATTGCGTTTTTGTCGTTTTTTTTCGCACTTTCGTCATAAAAATGTCATATAGGGGATGAAATTTGGCCAAAATAGACTTAATTTTGAATACATGACCGTTAAAAAGACAGCAAAAGCAGTTACAAAGTTCTTCGAGACAAAACGTGGGACATTCGAGGGTTTACAAGAAGCGAGCTTCATGCGAAGCGAAAAGTACTTGATGGACCTGCTCAAAGAAGAAACGAAGTCCATCAGCTATCCCATTCCCCCTTTCGTACCCCTCCTGCTTATCTGGATTTTCGTACTTCTGTTCCCGCTGGCCACGTTCCTCGACCCCTCCGTCATCACCTCCCCAAAAATTAACGCGAAGGGCGTCGTAGGCTTCTACGTTCCCTTCTGCACCACAACACTCATCTTCTTTCTCAACCAAAAATTTCTCGTTCCGAGCTGCATATTCAAGAAGCACTATATTCCATTCGTCATTCACAACGCCTTACTTGTCATCGGAGCCATCTTTGTACGCGAAGTCGCATTTTTCCTTATCGAACGCAACCCAGGCGAAGGCATAACCTACTTTTTCACCTCGTATTGCTTCTCGAACATGAAGGGCGGGCACTTCTCTTTCATTACAGTCATATTATTTTCCATTCTCGTAGGGTTCGTCTGCGGCATCAGCGTTTTGTACAACATTGTCTTGAGACACACGCTAAGAGCATTCGTCCAGCGCGAACAAAAGAACATGGCCCTGCAATACGAACTTGACTTTCTCAAGAACCAGCTGAGTCCGCACTTTTTGTTCAATACGCTCAACAACATCTCCGCACTTATCCAGTTCGACCCCAAGCGCGCCGAAGAATCGATGGCGAAACTTTCAAAGCTTTTGCGCGTGATGCTCTACCAGACATCGGACAGCACCATTCCCATCAAGGAAGAAATCGACATCCTAGAAAAATACGCAGACCTGGAAAGACTGCGCCTTGACGCTAGCTATAAACTTGATTTTACGACAGACCTGGAAGACGAAAAATTCGAGATTGCGCCGCTCATCGCGATGCCGCTCGTAGAAAACGCCATCAAGCACAGCGTAAACCCCAACGGTCCGAGTTTTGCACGAATCAAGATTGTGCAAAAGGGGAACATCGTAGAATTCTTCACCGAAAATTCGAACTTCCCGCGGAAAAAGAAATCAAACGAAGGTGGGCTCGGACTTGCCACATTCAAGAAGCGTTTGGACCTGCTCTATAGCGGGCGCTATGAATATAAGACCGAAGTCGTCGACAACACCTACAAGGCTTCGTTGACAATAGTCACTGTTCAAGCAGCCCAGGCAAGTGATTAATCAGCCAAAACGATAATATTGGCAAAAATTTTTCTGCGAATCCTCCTTTACGGAGGATTTTTGTTTATATAGTTTTGACCTTACGACATTCAGGTTTCCCGGAAAATCCTGTCGACTTTTCCTGGCGAAGCTTAGGCAATGGCCGGACGGCCATTTTTTCTATATGCATCAACAATGGAGAATTCCTATGTCAAGTAGGATTCTGAAAGGCGCTGTACTTGCGGGCCTTGTGCTGGCATCCGCAGGCAACGCCGAAAACTGCAGGGAAGCCGTGCTCTACGACGGCTCCACACACAATGGACAGATGGAAAATTCCAGTCGCACGTTCCCCGAGGCGCCGGAATGGACCGCTAACTGGGGAGACTTCGAAAACATGAAGGCTCCCTACATCCGACTTTCGGGCATCAAGAACGAGACTGCCGACTGGACAGGAACACTCTCATTCAACGGATTGCCCATTCCAGTTGAGGGGGGCTCATTCAGCATTTCGGTCCGTTCCACCCAGAACGCGAAATTCGGCCTTTGGCTTACAGGGAACTCCGGTAACGGCAACGTCGTGTTTTATACACTGACGGCAAACAGCACGCAGGTCATCAGCCTTCCCGTGCGCGACCTTCTCGGTAGCGGCAGCAGCACCCTGAACAAGGTAGGAATCGGACTATTCGGCGTAGGAGCCTACCAATACACCACGCTGTTTGTAGACAACATAAAGGTTTCGTGCACAGGCAGCGCACAGGCGGGAGACCAGCCTCCAGACAACGGGAACGCTGGATACGTATTCCGCGACGTAAACCCGGAATCGAACGTGAGGAACTTCTACACGGAACCCGTGCCCGATGCAAAAAAAGCGCTGAACGAGGAAACACGAAACGAGCTCGCCCGCAGGGCAACAAGGCTTTTCGTGCTTACGGAACAGGAGCATCAAAAGGTAATCCGTTTCCAGACGGCAACAAGCCTCACCCCGAAGGAATCACGCGACGGATGGTACAAGAGCATGTTCACTGTCGACAGAAACCGTCTCAGGGACAGTGTCATTGCAAGCCCCAAGAATCTGTTCCTCGAGGCTGGAGATATTGCCGCAAGCATGCAGAAGCACACCATCCCCGTACTTATCGCTGACATAGACTACGCCGTAAAATACTATGCCGACACAACCTTCAAGAAAACCGAGTTCGAGGATTTTCACCTGCTATTGGCAGGGTTGCCGACGAGCACCGTATACGGTTCCAGGGTGACGTTCGTATACGATCCGTACTTTGTAGCAACAACCCGCAGCAGCCTCCCCCTTATGGAAATCTGCGTCAAGGGCACATGCACTGCAGTAGCCCCGAAGACCGAAGCAGAAATAGAGTTCGATTCTGCGGGGGAACAGGAAATCGTGTTCAAGCTCAGTTCGGACGGGACAACAGTACAGCAGAAACTCAAAGTGGAGGTGAAGTAATATGAAAAAACTTATACATCTCGTCTTGGCAATTGGCTTCACTCTCGTACCCGGAGCAGGGGCGGCCTCCCATGACTTCCATTTCTTCTCGAACCATTCGCAGCCTTGCATATCGGACATCATGAAGCCGGCCCAATGCGATACGCGAGAAGGGAAAACGGAAATCGCGAACGCGACTCCGGATGTCCGTATCAGGGTCATTGACCCTATCGTAGACGACGCCGCGAAATACGGGATTGCACTCAGCAGGCCGTTCTTTATCATCGACGGAATCCACCTGAGTACCGACGAGGCCAGGACCCTCGAGCAGCTGTACGAGGAAACCGAGGCCTTTGGCATTCCTGAAATTCTTTCGAACCTTGGATACACCCCCGTACTCGTGCAGTTTGCACAGACCGTAAGGGTTGGGCTCGAAGACAATGCGGCCGCACTCTCTAAGTTGCTCAAGTTCCTAAGCGACAACACGCTTATTTCCTTCCCGAACAGGCACGGAGACGGCTTTATCATCCTGGGAATAAGCCAGGGCGGCATCATCGGGCGCTACGGCGCCTACCTGTACGACACATCGCGCAAAGCCGCCGATGCGCCCGTGCGAATCTACGCCTCGCTAGATTCGCCGCACCAGGGTGCCGTGATGCCGCGCGGCCTGATATCCACCATCGACTTCTGGGCGAACGAGGCCGGAGTCGCCTCCGCAGAGGCTTTCTACGACCTGATTTCGAGCCCGGGAGCGCGCGACCTGCTGCTCTATAACACGACAGCCGGAAACAGCACCTACGAAGTAAAGACGGACACGTCACGGTTCCTGTTCGGCAAGTACCGCAAAGCGGCAAACTACAAGGGGTTCCCCGCGATTCTCCTTTCGCAGGGTCAAATGAAGGGGAAAAGCCCCAAGCACGCAAACAAGTACTACTCCCTGAACCGAACCGCAAAAAACGGCGACGAGGCGTGGGGCCGTGCCGTAAGCGAGATGGCCGCCACCGACAAGGAATCCGGGATTTTCTCGCACAACCGAGTCTATGAATACCTCTCGCAGAACACGAAGAAGTCCCAAACGGGCGAAGCCTCACACGACTTTATCCAGGGCAGCACCTATCCCTTCGCGCGGACAATATACAACTCGCTACGCGAAGGCATGATGGAAGCCATTCCCGACGACATGTCGTATACCTTCAAGGCCTTCGGCGCCTCGCTCTATACCATTAATTTCGACAACATTTGGGAAGCGGACACCCTTTACCAGGCAAGCAGCACATTCATCCCGACGGCAAGCGCTATCGACCTGCAATGCAACGGGGACCTGGCCATCCGTTCGGATTGCGCATTCAGCACATCGCAGGCAGGTTTCCCGTTTGAAAATCCGGGAAAGCGTTCCACCGCAAAGGCCGTTTATGCAGTTGACGAAACACACCCGCGCTACAATGAATCCATCAGCGGAAGGCATATCGAATCGCCCATAAACAAGGACGGAAGCATGGACAGCACCGTACTCAAGGGAATGCAAACCGAAATCTGGCGCCTGCTCTGCGAAGTCGCCAAAGTTGATTACGACAGTGTAAACAAGGAGTTCCGCAACGCAAAACTCATCGGGATGTTCTCCCCGACCACAAGTTGCATGGACCTCTCGTCAATGCCCGAAATCATCGCTAACGGAGGCACAATCCAGTCCAAGAAATTCGGCTATATCCGTTACGACTACAACAAGGATGCCACTGAGACGACCAGGGAAGTAAAGTTTACGCTCCCTTCCGGATGGCAGCGCGTCGCCCTGATTGACAATGCAAAGGACGTTCCCGAAGGTGCGATTTTTGAAACGGAAATCAAGGTGGAAAGCCCCAAGAGCAACTGGATGAAGGCAGAACTCCTGCTGACACCGAACAAGGGCGGCGGAGGCCAAGTCCAGCTAGAAGAACTAAACGTGGTACAGGACGGAGATTTCCACGCCATACGCTGGCAGATGCCTACGGCCAAGGGCGCGATGGCAAAGTACCGCTGGTTCCGCCTGGTACTCAATTCCAATGGAGGCAAAGTTACCCTCAGGAACACGCGACTGCTGACCACGTTCAAGACATTCAGTGAGAAACCCGCCGATATCGGGAGCGCTACGCTATTCCCCTCCAACTACAAGACTGTTAACTGGAACACCTCCACGACAATCAAGCAGGTGAAAGTCGGGAACAACGATGCAACCGAATTCAGTTTCAGGGAGATATACGCAGGCATCCATCTCGATTTCGGCGGAACGTTCTCGCTAGACAACTACAAGGAACTGAAGGTCGAATACCTCGGATCGACATGCCGGAACAGCGAAATCTATTTCGGCTCCTATTCGCACGGGAAGGTCAATCTTGGTAACAACTCTATGCAAAATGAATTTGTTAACAAAGTTTTACCCCTCAAGAATATCATCAATACGGATGTCACCGCAGGCAACGGATTTTCGGCATCACGCCTAACCCTGCAGGCACTGGACGCCAACGAGACCTGCACCATACGGTCCGTAAAGCTCCAATAGCCGACCCTCATCCATTATTGACACAGGATAACGGATAAGGTAATTTATGAGAACAACATATTCCTCCCCCAAAAGGGGAGCCACAATGGGATGAAAAATGAATACAAAGAAACCATTACTGCTGGCTGCAAGTATCGCTGCCCTTGCATTGACCGGGTGTATAGCCCCTTCAATGCAATCCATGGGATCGGCCCCGATGACGACGGTACACCAACCGAAGGTCTCGCCGGCAGGCGAAAAGCAAATCGACCTTTCTGTCGACGCATTCGGCACAATCGGCTCTACCGGACTCAACGTGGAGCAGGTGAATGCAGGCGGTGGTGCAGCCACCATCGGGTTCCACCCTGCAGGCGCAATTTCCCCGCTGTTCGTGAGCGCATCGGTCGCAGGATATGCCGGTACGTTGCAGTTCGGCTGCAATGACACCCCATGCAGCCGCACCTACAACGAATGGCTCGCAAGCGACGACGGAGACAAGGACTATACGTTCTGGAATATTCAGGAACGCATTCTCGCCGGTGCGGAGTTCAATATCGGTAGCCACCTGTTTCTGGGTGCTGCCGGCGGATTCCAGTTCTACCAAGGCGGCGGAGACTTCGAGAGCAAGCGTGACCGTCTAGAATCGCACCATCTCGTCAAGAATGTCGACGGAAAGTTCGACTGGAGGCCCACCGCCTCTGCCTGGTTCGGGCCCCGCTTCGGCGAGAACGGGAGCGCAGGCGCCATATCTGTCGAATACGCCATCACGTTCGCCGAAAAGGTGAAGGAGTGGAACACCCAGCTGGGTATCTCGTACTTCCACCCGAGCGGATTCCACGGAGGCGTATTCACGAACTCGAACGCTTCGTTCGTGGCCTCCCTCGGAAAAACATTCCTGTTCTAGAATTCCACTCATCATACGCAAAAAAGCCGCACGGAAACGTGTGGCTTTTCTCATATTAAAAATATCATCGCAGGCATCGAAGATGCGTGGCGATTACCTACTAGATCTTCTTGAGCACGAGCAGGTGGCCAGGAGCCTTTGCCGGATCAAGGCGCACAAAGTTGCGGTTGCCGCGCCAGACGAAGCTCTCGTCGGTAATCAAGTCCTTCAAGAAGAAGAATGAATCCGGCGCAAGTCCGAGCTTGCCCATGTCGAGTTCCACCATACCTTCCTGCGCGTTGTCCATGTCCATGTTGCATACGCACAAGATAACGTCATCGCCAGTCTTCTTGGAATAGACCATCAGCTGGTCGTTGGCGCAGTAGTGGAAGTCTAGGTTATCGTATTCCTGAAGTGCCACATGCTCCTGGCGCGCGGTATTCACGCGGCGCACAAAATCCTGGATGCCCGGGCCCTTCCAGTTGTGGACCTTGTACTGGTACTTCTCGCTGTCGGCGAGTTCTTCCTTGACCGGCGAAGGAATGTTTTCGCACAGCTCGTAACCGTTGTACATGCCCGTAAGGCTAGAGAGCGTACCCGCGAGGAAGTAACGCTGCTTGAAGGCGTTCGGACCCTTGTACGCAAGGTACTTCGGGAAAATGTCCGGAGTCGTCGGGAAGAAGATGCCGCGCATGTATTCCTTCGCGTCGCTCTGCGTGAGTTCCTTGAGGTACTGCTCGAATTCCCACTTGGCGCTACGCCAGGCGAAATACGTGTAGCTCATGTCGAAGCCGGATTTTGCAAGGCGGTGCATCATCTTCGGGCGGGTGAAGGCTTCGGCGAGGAACACGAGTTCCGGGCGCTTTTCCTTCACGTCAGCGATGAGCCATTCCCAGAACGGGAACGGCTTGGTATGCGGGTTGTCGATGCGGAAGATTTCAATACCCTTGTCGGCCCAGAACAAAATAATATTCTCAATTTCCTGCCAAAGAGCCTTGTAGTTGTCGTTGTAGTAGTCGAACGGGTAGATGTCCTCGTACTTCTTGGGCGGGTTTTCCGCAAACTTGATGCTGCCGTCCGGTTCGTGGTAGAACCATTCCGGGTGGCTCTTCACGTACGGGTGGTCGGGGCTGCAGTTGAGCGCGATATCGAGCGCGAGGCGCAGGCCCTTTTCACGGGCAGCCTTCGCAAAATGTTCGAATTCCTTCATGGTGCCAAGTTCCGGGTCCACGTCATAGTGGCCACCGTGCTTGTTGCCTACGGCATACGGGCATCCCGGTTCGAGCGGATTGCCCTTCTTGTCGGTCTTGGCATGCAGCGCGTTGTTCGCGCCCTTGCGGTTGGTGACGCCAATCGGGTGGATGGGCACCAGGTAAACAGTATCGAATCCGAGGTCGGCAATGTAGTCAAGCTGCTTTTCGCAATCCTTCCAGGTAGCGCTCTTCTTGGGGTCCGTTCCCTGGCTCTTCGGCCACATTTCGTACCATGTGCCGATGCGGCTGTAGGAGGGGTCCACGCGGAGCTTCATCACGGGGCTTTCCGTCGGGACATCCTTCGGTTCCTTTGTCCAGGCACAAATCTTGTATTCGTAGTAGCCAATGCTGTTGACTGTAAACGTACCTTCCCAGAGGTCGTTATCCACGAAATGCATGGGAGCCTTTTCCCACTTCTTCTTGCTCACGTGGCGGTAGAAAATCGCGGCGTCGTACTTCTCGTGGCTGTGGCGGAAAATGTCCGCCTGGAGGGTCACGGAATCGCCCGGTTCGCGCTTGAGCATAAAACGGCCGCACTCGATATTCGGGCGGATATTTTCAATAACGAGATTTTCTTTGAGGGTAGGGATGGTTGCCATAGTAGCCCAAAGATAGAAAGTCGGCGGGACAACGGCTCCCCAATACAAAAAAACCGCAGGCACAGCCCACGGTTTTCAAACTTTCCCAAGTCCAGATTACCTGGAGCGGTTGCGTTCCTTCTCACGCTGGCGGCGGCGCTTTTCGGTATCGTCCGGGAAGAATTCCGGAAGTGCGTAGCCGATAGCAATGCCGAAAACAATACCCGTCTTGCTCATGCCATCGGGATTGACCACGGACGAAATGATCTTAGAACTACCTTCGGACTGGTAGCGCAGGCTCGGGTTTTCTTCCGGAGTTTCCTTGCCCAGTTCGGGAGAGTAGTACATACCCACGGAGAACTGCAGGTAGTACCATTCGTTGGTCATGTAGGAGATAAGCACGTCGAACTGGTAGCCGTTAACCGTGATAAGCGGACGGACGCCGTCCTTCGGTTCCACGTTGTGGTCGTAGTACACCGTACCATAAGAGGCAGACACACCCAAGTGCAGCGGGTTCTTCGGGAAGAGGTAGTAGTTGATACCCACCTTGTAGCCGTAGCCGCCCTCGAGTTCAATGCCTTCGAAGTCGTTGTCGTCACCCTTGGGAAGAAGACCGCCGGACGCGTAGACACCAAGGCCCCAGCGTGTGATGTATTCGGCACCGAGACCAAAGCCCATGCCCATGCCGGTTTCACCCATGAACGGGTAACGGGAACCCATACCGATCTGGAAAATCAGACGGTCCTTGAGCCAGTTACGACGGCGCAGGGAGTTGGCGTATTCATCTAGGCGCTGCTCTTCTTCGAACTTCTTACGGGCATCGAGGTCTGCTTTCTGGGCACCCGTAAGAGAGGGGTCCTCAGCCTCTTCGAAATCCTCATCGTCGTCGCCAGCAACACTTGCCTGAGACGATCCTTCGGAATCTGCCGATTCAAAATCGCTGTCATCAAATTCGTCTTCAACGGCAGCCTTGGGTGCAGGAGCAGCAGACTTAGCCTTGGGCTTGCCAGCCCATGCCATAAGACAGAGCACGCACAGCAACAAAATCACTTTTTTAAACATTAAAAGCCTCTGATTATAAAATCACCTTTGGAATATAAATTATTATCCGCTTTTTTTCCAAACACATTGTTGTAAAAGTTCCTTAATCTTGGCAAAAAAAGGCACTTTTAGGGAGATTTTCGACCTATTCCGCCTTAACGAGCTTCGCCTTGATACTCCCCAACGCGATTTCGCATTGCATGAGCACCGGAATCCGGCGGTCATCGTCCGTGAGCCAGATGAAAATGCGACCCTTGGAATTGAAGATGCCGTCGCCATCGAGCACCGGTTCCACCTTGACCGTATTCACGTTTCCGATGACCGTCTTGAGCGATTCCCGCCCGTGGACCAGCACCTTCAGTTCGTAGCGCTTCTTGCCGCTCACCGCCGAAAAACGGGTCGTATCGCCGACCGTGAGGGGCATCGTGCGCACGTAGTAGAACGCCGACATAATGCTGTGCTCCATGCCCTGGATGGTGACCGCGGTATCGGCAGAGCGTTTGACCTTGCGGGTTTTCATGTCCGTGAATACCGTGTCGGAAAGCCAGGCCTTCTCGCCCTTGCGGTCGAAGCGGATGACGGACGTATTGTGGAACTTGCCCTCGTGAAGTTGCTTGCGGAAAACCTCGGTCATGAGTCCCTTGTTGCGCACGCGGGTGTAGACCGTATCGAATACGGGATAGATCCTGCTGATGGTACTGTTGCCCTGCGCGAACGAAAGGAACTCCGTCTTGCCGTCAGCGAGAGGCTTCACTTCGAGCGTTGCCTCGCCCGCGGTAATCGGGCCCCAACCGAGACTGAAGGTCAAGCGTTCGCCCTTCATCCACGGAGCCTGGACCTCCGGCAAGTTGGGTTCACCGGCAAAACAGAATGCGGCAAGGAACACCGCGAGAGCGACAATCCTTGCACAGGGCATGACGTTCCTCCTAAACATCGAGCGGACTACCCTTCGATGTCTCCGAGGCTCTTGCGGTAGGCGACGAGCTTTTCGCGAACTGCAGGGTCTGCGATGGCGACGATGTGGGCGGCGAGGTAACCGGCATTCTTGCCGTTACCGATGCCGACCGTTGCCACCGGGATTCCCGGGGGCATCTGCACAATGGAGTGCAGGGCATCGACGCCGTTGAGCGGGCCGCCGGCGCAGGGCAGGCCGATAACGGGAAGAATCGTGTGCCCTGCGAGCACGCCCGGGAGGGCTG
>Ga0247611_10002310_pt1 | contig 31135 bp, 22 predicted proteins | sample 177DNAGHGhighgp2_FD_192422 | JGI IMG/M metagenome (GOLD analysis project Ga0247611, IMG submission 192422) | Sheep rumen microbial communities from Palmerston North, Manawatu-Wanganui, New Zealand - 1770 DNA GHGhigh gp2 | ecosystem: Host-associated > Mammals > Digestive system > Stomach > Rumen... | reverse complement strand
TGCCGACGACCTGGACACCCGATTCCTCCGTCGGAGCGGCATCGGTCCCCGCCCGGGCGGCTGGTTCCAGGACCGCGACGGCAATACGGTCCTGCACCTGGACCGTGTTCCCGTCTATGACGCCAATGTGCTGGATTCCACGCTCTTGGTGACCTTCGCCCAAGTGGCCCTTTCCCAGGCCGATGAAGCCGTCATCGTGAGCGGAGACATCGACCCGGTGGAATTCAAGAAGAAGATGGATATCTTCTCGATGATGGTCCCGCAGCATTTCGTAGAGAACAGCCGTGGACCCGATTATGTATGGGAACCCTCGGTTATGCCGTCCGTGGTCTGGAAGCGGACGCAGTCGGGGAACAAGGGCGTGGTCCGGATCGCCTATGCCTCCCCGCGGACGGCGCAGGAGCAGATGAATACGGCGCAGGCGCTTGTGATGGGCATCCTGAGCCGGGAGTTCCGTACCGTCGCCCTGCGCCGGATCGAAAGGAACCTCCGGGATGCCGGCATCCCGTACGGAAAAGTGGACTTCCAGTACCTGAACAGTTCGGAGACCGGGGGAGACGAGGAATACGCGGTGGAGGTCCTGACAGACCGGGAGCATATGGAGTCGGCGATGAAGACAGTCTCCCAGACCCTCGCCGGTCTGGACGAGTTCGGTGTTCCGGTCAAGGAGTTCACGGAGGCAAAGCAGGCCATGATGGCGGGGATGCTTCTGCGGGGCAGTTCCGCGCTTTCCAACCGGAAGTATGTGGACCGCTGCGTATCCCATTTCCTGTACGGGGCGAACCTGGCTCCTTACAGCGAGGAAACGCGGCTTTTCGCCCGTAAGAATGTGGCTGACAGCACGGAAACCCGACTGTTCAACCAGTTCTCGACCTCCCTGCTGAGCCAGCTTTCCAACCTGACGCTCGAATATCGGGCGCAGCTGGATTCCCTGGACGAGGACAACGCCCTGTTCCAGTACAATCTGGCTTACCTGTACGGTTCCACGTTCCAGGAGTCCAAGGACTATTCCTGGCAGCGCGACACCTCCTCCCTGGAGGTCGGCTGCCCGAAGGTGAAGATCAAGGAAACGAAGCCGGAACCCATTTCCGGCGGCTCCCTGTGGACTTTCTCCAACGGGATCCGCGTTGTCTATAAGCAGGTCCCCGGCTCCCGGATGTTCAATTACGCGCTCCTGCTGGGCGGCGGCCTTTCGGGCGTCACCGGCCTGGAGGAAGGGGAAGGCGGCTATTTCGGCGACATGCTTTCCCTGTATGACGCCGGCGGAATGTCCGCGTCCGATTTCCGCGACCACCTGGCCGTCAATGGCATCGACATGCAGACGCAGGTGTCCCTGACCTTCACGTCCATCCACGGCAGCGCTCCTTCGTCGAAACTTCCGTCCCTGCTGAAGGCGCTCCTTGCCCTCGCGAACGACCGTACCGTGAACCGGGGCGAGTTTGACATCTATCTGCGCAACGCCGCCTGGGCACGGGAGTCCGTGGAGGACCGGCTGTACAAGATGATGTATCCGGGATTCAGCTATACGTCGCGGAAATATCCCTCGGCCCTGGGGCAGGCTACGCAGGCCAAGGCGGCGCAGTTCTGGGAATCGCGTTTTTCCCGCGTGAATGACGGGATGCTCGTCATCGTGGGGGATGTCGATGAGGCCACTGTCCGGAAGGCTCTGCTGAAATATGTCGGCGGTTTCCGCACCCAGCGGGGGACAGAGTCGCGGAAGGCCGTCCGCTATACGCCGGTCTCCGGTGGCATGCAGGAGGGAAGCGAAGGAACGAAAGGCGTTTATGTCCGGCTGGATGCGGAATTCCCGCTGTCCGGTGTCAACTATGTCATGGCCGAAGTCGGAGCCGATGTCCTCCGCCGCCATGTCGTCGCCGCCCTTCAGGGAACGGGCCTTTCCACGGAAGTGACCACCGGGTTCCACTCCTATCCGCAGGAGCGGTTGTGGATGGTGATTTCCTGCGAAGGGGAGAAGGCCTCGGACGCCCTTCCCGCCATCCGCGAAGGCATCCGCAAGGCGGCGGCCGCAACGGTTTCCCAAAAGGATGTCAATGCGTACAAGAACCTTGTCCTGACGGACATGAACCGGGAACTGACGGAGCCGGAGACGGTCGTCAGCTCGGTCGTGGCCCGCTATGGCATCGGCAAGGACATGGTTTCCCATTACAAGGAGAGCGTGAACGGGATTACGCCGGCCTCCCTGAAGGGGATGCTTTCCGCGCTCGCTTCGGGAAGGACCGCTGAATACATCGTGGAATAATGGGACACAGGAAAAAATTCGGCACCATCGTCCAGATCGGGGACATCCTGGTCTCCGAGGACGTCATCCTGGAGTATTTCGCCTGCGACTATCCCGTGTGCCGGGGAAAATGCTGCATCGTGGGGGACAGCGGCGCCCCGCTTCTGGAAGAGGAACTGGAGCCCATCGAGGCCTGCTATGACGTCTTCTCCCCGCTGATGCGGGAGGAAGGAAGGAAGGCCGTGGAGGAAAAAGGGTTCTTCGAAATTGACCGGGACGGGGACCTTGTCACCCCGCTCGTCCCCGGGAGTGAGGAATGCGCCTTCTGCCTGTTCGAGAACGGGAACTGCCTTTGCTCCATCGAGCGTCGCTTCTTCGAGGGAAAGACGACCTTCCGGAAGCCCATTTCCTGCCAGCTCTATCCCATCCGGGCCGTCCGGCTCAGGAACGGCACCATCGGCCTGAACCTGCACCGCTGGGATATCTGCCAGTGCGCCTTCGACAAAGGACGCCGGGAGGGGATCCGGGCCTATGAGTTCCTCCGCGAACCGCTCACGGCGGCCTATGGGGCCGATTTCTACGAGGCCCTCTGCGTTGCAGCGAAGCAAGTGATTGCCGAGGAATAGCCCCTACCTGTTCTTGCTGTCCATGCAAATTGTCACCGGTCCGTCATTGACGAGCGCGACCTGCATGTCCGCCCCGAATTCACCCGTCCCCACAGGTTTGCCGATGGCCTCGGATAGGTCCCGGCAGAACTTTTCGTACAGGGGGATGGCGATTTCGTGCGGGGCGGCATGGACATAGGAGGGCCGGTTGCCCTTCCTTGTGGAGGCCATCAGCGTGAACTGGCTGACCACCAGAATCTCCCCGCCGGCATCAAGGATGCTGCGGTTCATCACCCCGTCTTCGTCGTCAAACACCCGGAGTCCGGCGATTTTCTTGACCAGATAGTCGATATCCTCCTGCCCGTCCTCGTGGCCGATGCCCAGCAGGATGAGGAACCCTGGCCCGATTTCGGACCGGAGTGTTCCGTGGATCGTGACGGAAGCGGAAGAAACTCTTTGGATGACGGTTTTCATGCTCGGTTCGTTTTGCGGGTACAAATATACGAAAAAAGGTTATTGACAGTCTGGGCCATTCCGGGCGGAGAGAGCGGGTATGTCCATCAGCAGAAAGAACGGTGGCAGATTGGTTTGCCTTCTGACGGAAAATGAGTATTTTCGCGGAACAAATCATTCTTATATGAGAATTCTTCTGAAAAATGCCAGGATTTATGACGGTACCGGAGCGGATGCTTTCTCCGGTGATATCCTGGTGGAGGACGAACGGATAGCGGCCGTGGGGAACGGTCTTCGGGAAGATGCCGACAAAGTGATTGATCTGACCGGCCTGAGCGTTTCTTCCGGGTTTTTCGACGCCCACTCCCACAACGACTGGTTCGCCATCAAGAAGGAACCGTTGAGATATCTGGAACCGTTTATCCGTCAGGGTATTACGTCCTTCATCACCGGCAATTGCGGCCTTTCGGCCGTCGGGTTCGATCCGGACAGCCCTTATGTGGACAAAGTGGGCGGCGGCCTTTTCGGATACCGCGGGGATACGACGGGCATTTATCCTTCGGTGAAGGATTTCTTCGAGGCGATCGACCGGAAGAATCCCTGCAACATGGCCGTTATCGTGGGACATTGCACGGCCAGGACGAGCGTTGCCGGGTGGGAGCACCGCGAATTGTCGGCCCGGGAGCGGGAGCAGATGCTTTCTCTGATGGAAAAGGGCCTTCAGGAGGGTGCCTGCGGCCTTTCGCTCGGGATGATGTATGAACCCGGACAGTTCGCCAGTGTCGCGGAGACCCGGGACGTGGCGCTCCTTGCGGAGAAATATGACCGGCCGCTGACCATTCATCCGCGCGCGGAATCCGCCGTGTCCATGGATTATCCGCTCCTCGGGCGGGCGCATATCCTCCGGGCGCTGGACGAACTCCGGGAGATGTCCAGGGGAACACACATGAAACTGCAGTATTCCCATGCCATTTTCGTAGGGCGGAATACCTTCAAATACCGGGACGAGGTGCACCGGATCCTGGATGAGATGAAGTCGGAAGGGATTGACGCCCAATTCGATATCTATAACGAACTGCTGGGCGTTTCGGTGATCACCGTCATTCTTCCCGCCTGGTATCAGGCGCTTTCGCCTGCGGATAAACGCAAGCCCTGGAACAAGGGACGTTTCGCCGTCCTGGCGTGGGCATCCATCCAGTTGCTGGGTTTCGGCTGGAAAGACATCGTCATCGCCTATGTCGGGGAAGGGAATGAGAAATATGAAGGAAAGACCGTTTACCAGATTGCGAAGGAAAGCGGGAAATCCTGCATCGACACTTACCTGGATCTTTGTGAGATGTCCGGTTTCAAGGGCCGGGTGAACATGGGACCGTACAGTACCCCGGACATCATCGCCTGGCAGTCCAGACGGGACGACGTCCTGTATATGACCGATGCCTGGGTGGAGGAGCACGGCGTGCAGAATCCCGCCATCTATGACTGTTTCCCCAAATTCATCCGCGATTCTCTCCTGGGGCGGGGCGATACGATGCCGCGTACGATCCGGAAGATGACCGGAGGTGTCGCCGACCGTTTCTCCATCCCCGAACGGGGCTATGTGAAACCGGGCTTTTTTGCCGACCTGACCGTCTTCGACGAAGCGGAGATGGCCTTGGCCGTTCCGGATCAGGAAAAAGCGTTCGGGATCCGGCGGGTCTTCATCAACGGAAAAGAAGTCCTCTGCGAAGGCCGGCTGGACGCGGAAGCGCTCAAGACTTCCGGCCATGCTCTGAAAAGCCGATAGGAATGGTAAGATTCGCCGCCTCACGGTTCACCCCAATGTCCATCCAGGATTAAACAGCTGGCAGACGGGGAGAAACAGAACCGAACACTATGGAAATGATGCTGTACACACCGGAACACGGACCGATAAACCCGTTGACAGTGATGTGTCTGATTTCTAACAAAATACGTATAAAATGAACGATTACAAAACCATCGATCTGCAGCAGTGGACCTGCCTGAACGAAGAAGGAGACCAGGGCAGCGGCCTCATCTACATCAACCCTCTGGAGCCGGATGTTCTCCTGAAAACCAGCCGCCGGGCCGAGGAAGCCTCGCGCGAGAACACAGTCAAGGAGTTCCATATCGCCAAGGCCATTTATGATCTGGGCGTCCCCACGCCCAGGATGCTTGAAATTGTAAAGCTGGACGACCGGCTGGGATTTACGTCCGAATGGTTGAAAAACAAGAAATCCTATGCCCGTCTCGCGGGCGAGGATCCCGGGCTCATTGACTCCCTGGCCGCCCGGATGGCCGTGCATGGACATGAGCTGCATTCCACGCAGACGCTCGGAAGCGAATGGATCCCTTCGATGAAGGAAATGATGCTGCAGGCCGTGGGCAGCACGCTGATGGTGGAAGGAAAAACCAAAGAAGAGCTGATGCGTTTTGTAGAAGACCTGGAAGATGCGCCCACCCTTCTTCACGGGAAATTCAACTTCACCAACATCATCGAGGATCATGGCAGGATCTATTGGATCGACCTGAGCCGTGCCGCCCACGGTCTGCCGATGTTTGACTTGGGCCATTTCTACCTGTACTGCCATTATTTCGCCAAAAAGAGCCGGGTGAACAACATCGCCCACATGAACGACGAACAGATTATGCAGTTCTGGAACCGTTTCGCCTTCCATTACAACGGTCCGGAGGGGCTGGACAGCTTCGAAGCGCAGTGCAAGCGTTTCGCCGGTCTGGCGCTCATCTTCATCGGGTATCTCCAGGTGCTCACGGACCAGGAGCGGGCATACCTTGGAAAACTGGCCGCCTTCCTGCTGGGGTAAAACTGTCTTCAGAAATCACCACTTGTCAGCAGCCATGAAGGAATGGCCGGCATCTACTGGAGCATATCCTTTAATAACGCATGGAAACGATATACCCTATGCGATTTGGATTGATCCCATGTACAAGATATGCTGCCTGAAATCACACCTTGTACAAGCAGGGGACTAGATCCGCCGACGGGTGAGCAAGATCCCCGTCCGACGCACACGAAAACGATGCCAAAAAGATTCTTCACTCCGTTCAGAATGACCGTTTCCTGATAGTCTCATGTCATTTTGAGGCAGGTTTAACCTGCCGAAGAATCTTTTCGATCAGCCTCTTCAAACGGTGCTTCGGGGAAACCTTATTGCACCTCGATCTGCTTGTCCAGATGGATGTTTAAGTCATCTGTTCATCCGGCCGGAAACTCCGTGGTCCGGTCATATCCGGATCTCCCAGCCGGGATCATAGTCGCGTGTCCAAAGCTTCTGGGCTTCCGGATTACCGATGATGCGGCCGGTGGAGGGATCGATGTGCAGGGTGGTTCCCGTGCGCTGGGCGATATTTCCCAGTTGGACCAGCTGGGTGCTGATGCAGGCGTTCAGGATATCCGAGTTGAGGCGGGTGCCCAGCCGGATGGCGTCGAAGAAATTCTGGAAGTGGATCTGATCCAGTTTCTCGGAAGGATTGACCAGATTGCCGGGCTCGAAGGTCAGGTCTGCCGAGGATACGTGACGGATGACCTCGCCTTTCATGTCCAATAGTTTGTACTCATTTCCGCCGCCGAGCAGGACAGTACCGTTTTCGCCATAGAATGCAACGCCGACACCGAAGCCGTCCGTGGGTGTGCTGTTGCAGCTTCGTCCCTCCCAGGATCCGGCCGCACGGTCGCCGAACTGGAACGTTATCATCTGGGTATCTGGGAATTCCCAATCGTCTTCGTAACGGAACCGTCCGCCGACGGAGGTTACCAGGGTGGGGTAGTCCACGCCGAGTCCCCATCGGAGAATGTCCACGAAATGTGTTCCGTTGTTCAGCGCTTCGCCGGTTCCCCAGTGGTGGAACCAATGCCAGTTGTAATGGACATAGTTGTCATGGAATGGCCGGCGTGGTGCCGGTCCCTGCCAAAGGTCCCAGTCCAGGTGGGTGGGAACGGGAACTTCCTTGCCGCGTCCGATGGATGGCCGGTTGTTGGAATACCAGGATTTTGCATAGCGCACTTCGCCGATGGTCCCGTCCTTCACCGCGTTGATGGCCGCGATGACATTAGGCCAGGAACGACGCTGGTTCCCGGCCGTAATGACTTTTCCGGAAATAGCTGCCGCCTTGAGCAGCAATTCGTTCTCGGCTGGACAGTAGCTGGTCGGTTTCTCCAGGTAGACGTGCTTTCCGGCCTGGAGGGCCATGATTCCGGCGGCGGCATGCCAATGGTCCGGCATGGCGATGACAGCCACGTCGAAGTCCTTCCATTCCATCATTTTCCGGATGTCCCGGAATCCTTTCGGCATCTTGCCGGTCTGTTTGTAAATCTGTGCCTGGCAGCGTTCCAGGGCGTTGGCGTCGCAGTCGCAGAGGCAGGTGACCTCGCAGAGCGGCATTTTGGCAAAGCTGGAAGCGAGGGCAAGGCCTCGGGAGTTGACACCGAATACCCCGACCCGGATGAGGTCAGAGGCGCCGGAAACCCGGTTGCCCCTGACGGTGGTGAGCCCGGAAGCAAGTTGCCCGACAGAAAGGGCGGCAGTGGCCATGGCGGCCTTTTTCAGAAAGTCTCTTCGACTGGTCATTTTTGTTGGAATTTACGAATTATCAGGCAGATGGCATGAATAAACAGCCGGATCACCCCGGTCAGGAGATAGAGGATGACGGCCAGGACGACAACATATCCCAGTTGGGAAAAGAGTTCCGTCCAGGGCCTGTGATAGCCCAGGATGGCTCCCACATTGACAAGGATGCCCACGAGCAGGCAGGCTGCGGCGATCCGGCATTCCCTGCGGATGAACTGTCCGCGGATGACAAGGTCTTTCATGGCTCAGAATTTCATATAGGGAATCCGGTATTCTTCGGGGAATCGGATCAGCCGCTCTTCTTCCATGGCCTGGTTGCCGAGCAGGCACAGCAGCGTCGCGCAATAGGCTTCCTCGACGATGTTCTCGGGTTTCTCCCCGGTGATGCAGGACTGGCAGAAGGCCTCCAGTACGAGGTCCGATCCGTCATGATCGGCGGAGACCATGCTTTGTCCCGCATTGACGCTGATGGAGCCCTTGATCACCGGATGGGGGACATAAGCAGCCCTCAGTTCGGGGCGCCAGCTGGGGCCGGCTGCCGGGATGGCGGCGAAGATCCCGTCCCGGAGCTGGTCTGTCAGTTGCCGCATGCCCGACACGAGGTGGTCTTCTTCCAGATAGTACACGCCCCGGGTCAGGTCCATGGTTCCGGCTTTTCCCAGGATCTGGTCCTCCATTCCATTGTATTTATTGGAGATCAAGGATTCGTATGTGATTTTGCAGCCGTTGGAATAGCGATAGGTCACGTTGACGCTGTCAAAGACTTCCCGTCCGTCCTTCCAATAGACGATGTCTCCCAGGCCGATGATCTCTTCCGGCATGCGGTCCAGCGCCCAGTTGCAGACTTCCAGCTGGTGGCAGGCCAGCTCGGTCATCAAGCCGGCAGAAAACTCCTTGTACAACCGCCAGTTGATGCGCCTTTCCAACCCGGGGGCCGGGACTTCCCGTCGCCAGTCAGCATTGCGGAACCAATGGCATCGCATGCCGACGACCTCTCCGATCAGCCCTTCCCGGATAAGCCGGATTCCCTGGATATACTTTTCGTCAAACATCCGCTGCATGCAGTAGTACAGGGCTTTGTCGCTTCGCCGGGAAGCTTCGTACACCTGCTTGCACTGTTCCATGGTGAGGGCCATCGCCTTCTCGCAGAAAACGTGTTTTCCGGCATCCAGGGCGTCCAGGGTCATGCAGGCATGCAGACCGAGGGGCGTAGCGATGATGACCCCGTCGATGTCTTTGTCTTCGAGCAGGGCGCGGTAGTCGCTATAAAGGCGGGCTTCCGGGAATAATGCGGATGCCTCCTGTAGATGAGGGGCATAGTCGTCGCATAGGGCGACAACACGGGCCGAAGGGATGTCCTTGAGGAGGGTCAGGTGGTACTGGCCCCGGGACCCGCATCCGATCAAGGCGATGCGCGCCTGCTCCCCGGCCGTGGCGCTCCTGTCTCCACTTGGCGAGCAGGACTTGAGCCAGGGGGCCATAGACAGCAGGGCTGTCCCGCCGGCCAGCATCCCCAGCTCTTTCAGGAAGTCCCTCCTTCCGCTGTCTTGAATGGCTTGATTCATACGTTGTAACATTTCATGATTGCGGCGGGGAAAACCGTCTCCCACGCCTTTTCCGGCGCAACCATCAGTACCGTACTCAGCACCTCCGCATCCATCGGGTCGGGGCAGAGGGCGACGGTAACCCGGCGCTCACACCGTCTTTCCCCGGTGAGGGGGTCGATGATATGCCCGGTGTAGCCGGGTACGTTGCCCGAGGTGCTCATGCAAGTGTCCTTCAGGTCCCAGACTTCCAGTGTATCGTCGCCGAAAGGGTTGGGGAGCGCCACTTGCCAGGCAGGGCCATGGGGATGGCTTCCCAGCGCCAGGATGGAACTTCCGCCGAAGTTGATGAACGCAGACGTACATCCGACACGCTCCAGTTGGTCTTTCGCCCGGCTGAGGGCCCACCCTTTGGCCAGGCCGCCGAAGTCCAACCCTTTTCGGTCCCAGCGGATGTCAAACAGGCCGCCGGTCCGGTCGCGGTACCGGTCCGCGATCCGGATCAGGTTTTCCAGTTCTTCTCCCACCGGGATGATACCGGCGTTGACGCCGGACAATTCGCTGGCGGGATCGAACCGGTTGAGCCGGTGCGAGGCCTCTTCCACCCAGTCGCGGTAACGGATCCACACACTGCGTGCCGGCTTCTCCCGAACCCCGACGGTAACCCATTCCAGCCTTGTCCCCATTACCTGGGGAAGAACTGCGTGAAATACTTTATTTTCAACAAAATATGTGCCGTTTTCCATCATTGTGCCAAGCGGACGGCTTCCGTCGTCACCGCATATTTTGCGAGGGTATTCTCCCGTTCCGGACCCGGAACCGGTTCCTTTCCCGTGACGTAGTCAAGGAAAGCCTTCGTCACAAGTGAAAAGTGTTCTTCGTGCCCGGGACCCGGATCCGGCGTCTCGTCCTTTCCAGCAATGTCCAGCACCCTTCGGAAACCGGTTGCGGCATCCTGGCGGATCTGGATCTCTCCGTTGCGGCACCGGTAATCAGCCCGAAAAGTGTCAGGTCCGCCTTCGAAGTCCCATCGGACGTCCATCTTTACGTAAACGCCTTTCACACAGAAGGTGATGCTTCCGTTGGAAAACACAGGAAGGAAACCGTTGGCATCCGGAACCAGCGTGTCCGGAAAGCCGGGTTCACCGGTGGAGCGCCGGAATTCATCCTGAGAGATCAGGGTTGGGTAGTGGGAAGCGGCAATGACCTTTACATCGTCCCGGGTGATGGCTTCTCCCGGGAAGCACTGCCAGAACACCAGGTCAATGAGATGGGTCGTCACGTCGGCGATCCCTTCACCCTGGCAGCGGACGTCGTAGTACCAGGCGGGACGGACCAGCGGCTTGCCGGAAACTTCCTTGTAGAAGTGATGGACGCTTTCCATGACGATGGCCGGATTCCCGGCCGTTCCCGGAAGGATACCGCCCAGTTCCGGAATGCGCTCCCGGATGCGGATGTTCAAAGGGTCATACCGTTCGGTCATCAGTTCGAGGATGACCAGCCCTTTTTCCTCTGCGGTCCGATAGGCTTCCTGCAGGCGGGCGTTGTCTTCTGGAGTCAATGCCATCGGCTTGTCCGCCAGTACATGATACCCTTTTCGGACGGCCTGGAGGATGTATTCGGACTTTCGGGCATTGTTTCCCGCGAGGACGACCGCTTCCCGTTCCCGGGCGGGAGGTAACAGTTCCAGGCAATCCTCCCCCGTATGCAACTCTTCCTGCCAGGAAAGACCGTACGATGCGACCGTGGAAAGGTACTGCTGAAGTTCCGGCCCTTCCGGTGCATACACGCGTACGGTGTCGTTCACCCCTTCCAGCGGATGCTTTTGGACGAGGGCAGCATGGAAGTGACCGGGATCCAATACGTTCAGCCTGACTGGAGGAGGTGTTTCGCGGCAGGCGGCCACGCAGAGCAAGGCCAGCAGAAAACCAGTGGTGCGTCTCATGGCAGCTTCTTGAGGAGTTTGCGGGCTTCTTTCTCCGCCTTTTTCATCACTTCATCCAGCCGGACGGCTTTTCCGCCTCTCCGGAGGCTCAGGTTGGAGGCTTCCATGAAGGCGAATATCTCCACGGTTTCATCCAGACTGACCGGAGAGATGCCCGTGTTAAAATAGGTGCAGATCTGGTCCAGGAGTACCTTGTAGCCAGCATATCCTCCTGCCGGTACGGCGCCATCGGACGTGTAGGCGGTTCCTCCGTAGATGGCCGGCCCTTCCACGATGGCGCGGAACGTCCCAAGCCTTCCGTCTTCCCAGACCCCGGTGACGATGTCACCCTGCTTCGAATGGAGGCGGCTGACTTCCCGGCAGCCGGTCCCCATGAGGGTGTAGAGGGTCTCGACTCCGTGGATGCCGTAGAATCCGAAATCGGGGTGAGTGGGTTCCACCTTGTGCGGGGAGTAGCAGTCGGCTCCCAGCACCGGTCCGTAGGCTCCCTCGTGCAGCCGGACATTCTCCGGTGAAAACCGGAGGGCGGAGGAGGAAAACACCGGGCATCCGTACCGGCGGGCCAGTTCCCGGATGGCCAGGACTTCGGCAAGGGTTGCGCCCAGCGGCTTGTCGATGTAGCAGGTCTTTCCGGACCGGAATACCTGGGTGGCCTGCTCAAGGTGCGGATGTCCGTCATTGGTTTCCAGCAGGATGCAGTCGGATACGGCGATAAGTTCGTCGATGGAATCCACGATGCGGACGCCGTGCCGTTCCACTTCCCGGATGTATCCGGGGATGCGTTCATAGCTGGACGGAATGACGGTAGAACCGTAAGGATAGGCTGCGACCACTTCGAATTCACGCACGAGCGGATCGTCCGAATCACCGTTCAGCAATTCCGTAAAAGCCGTGGAGTGGGAGGTATCCAGGCCGATGATGCCGATCCGTTTCACCGGCTGCGCCGCGAGGGTCGCCGTAACGGCCAGGGCAGAGAACAGGAGTAGAAGGTTCTTCATAAGAGACTTGCGCTTTCTGCATTCAAATATAGGCAGGATTTTTCTTTTTTTCGCAGGATGCTGGCGGGGCATCGCTCGGAAATGTCCCCGGTCAGGGCCGTCTTGACGGCGGCCGCCTTGCCGGCGAAGGGGACGATACAATACATCCAACGGGCTTTCAGAAGGGCCGGAATCGTAAGGGTTATGGCGTGGGTGGGCACTTTGTCCAGCGACGGGAAGCAACCTTCGTTCACCTGCTGCCCCCGGCAGACCTCGTCCAACTGGACCACCTTGACGCTCAAGGGGTCTTGGAAGTTCGCCATGCCGGGATCATTGAAGGCCAGGTGACCGTTCTCTCCGATACCGAGGCAGACGATGTCGGCGGGATACTCTACCAGCAGGCCGGCATAGCGGGCGCATTCCCGGAGGGGGTCCGGCCCGTCTCCCCGGATATAATGGACCGATCCCAGCGGAACCTTTGAGAAAAGATGTTCTTTGAGGAAGTTTCCGAAACGCTGGGGACTGTCTTCCTCCAGACCGATGTATTCGTCCATGTGGAAGGCGTTCACCCGTGTCCAGTCAATGCGCGGATCGGCCCTCAGGCAGTGCAGGAAGGCGATTTGGGAAGGGGCGGCGGCAAAAATGACATTGACTTGCGGCTTTTCCTCCAGCAGGCGGCAGATCTGGTCCGCCGTTTCGCGGGCAGCGGTGGCTCCCATGGTGTATTCGTCCGGATAGATCCGGACACGCAGTTGTCCTGCCATGAAATCAGCTTTCTCCATATAATGATCAGGCGTTAGGTTTTTCAGAATCGTACACGGTTTTACCCGCTACCAGGGTCCTGCGGACCCGGACACCGGCATCGAACAGGACCAGGTCGGCATCGGCGCCGGGGATGATGGCTCCTTTCCGCCCTTCCAGTCCGAGGATGCGGGCGGGCGTAGAGGTCATCATGCGGACGGCATTTTCCAATCCCACGCCGCGGACGGCGGCCATGGTGCGGACCAGCCGGTCGGCCGTGGCAACGCTTCCGGCAAAGGCCGACCGGTCCGGGAGTTTGGCGACGCCGTCTTCGACAATGACGGTCTGTCCGCCGTCCTGGCTTCCGAGACGGTATTCCCCTTCCGGCATGCCGGCGCCCCGCATCGCATCCGTGCAGAGGGCGATATGGTCCGGTCCCTTGACCTTGAAAACCAGCCGGAGCAGTTCTTCCGGAAGGTGGCACCCGTCGGCAATGACTTCCACGTCCATCCCGTCCAGCAGGTATCCGGCCTCTACGGCGCCGCCGGTCCGGAATGCCGACCTCCGCACGACGGAGGACATGGCACAGTAGAAATGGGTCATCAGGGAATAGCCCGCCTGTGCAGCCGCTTCGCATTGTGCCGTAGTGGCAGCGGTGTGACCTATAGAGGCAAGGATTCCCCGTCGTCTGCATTCCCGTCCCAGTTCCAGAGCTCCTTCCAGTTCCGGGGCAGCGCTGATGCGTACGATGTCAGGGGAACTGTCGAGGAGTTCCCGGACGTTTTCCTGCGTAGGAATCTGTAGAAAGGACGGATCCTGGGCCCCTGCATATTCGGGAGCGAAGAAGGGGCCTTCCGCATGGATGCCCAGGAATGCGGCTCCCTTGCCGGGAACCGTCCGGACTTCGCGGTAGGTGGCGAAAAAGCGTTGTAATTCCTTCCAGGAACAAGTCGCAGAGGTGGGTAGGAGAGCGGTGGTCCCATGGGCTGCATGCAGCTGTGCAATGCGATGGAAGGCCTCAGCTGTACCGTCCAGAAAATCGCAGCCTCCTCCTCCGTGGACATGAAGGTCCACGAATCCCGGACTGACATACAGCCCTTCGGCGTCGATGACCCGGGCGTCGGTTTCCCCGGGCAGTTCTTCTTCGGGAAGGACGGCGGCGAGATGCCCGTCTTCCAAAACGAGGGCGGTTTCCCGGATTCCGTCGGGGAGGAAGCACCGTCCGTGCGTGATTATTGTCTTTTCCATGATATCCAGTTTTCGATCCTGTGGCCGTGGACGGCGTACCAGATCAGGTAGGCAAAGCAGGGGATGAGTATCCAGTATCCGGCCCGGAGGCTGGCATGGTCGGCGATGAACCCGTATAGCTGGGGCATGACGGCATTTCCGCAGAGACCCATGATAAGGAGGGAGGAGCCCATTTTCGTATGGCGTCCCAGATTCCGGATGGCCAGCGGCCAGATGCCGGCGTAGATGAGGGCATTGGGGAATCCGAGCGCGTTGAGAAACAGGAGGGAGGCATTCACTTCGTGCCCCAGGAAACGGACGGGCACGTCGGTCAGGACGGCGCCGAGGGACAGGGCCATGCCCAGGACCGTGCAGCCGATGAGCGCATTCTTCTGGGACAGGAAGCGGGGGATGAGCAGGATCCCGGCCAGATAGCCCAGCATGGTGCAGGTAAGGGTATAGGAGGGGAATACCTTGGCTTCCAGCATGTCAATTCCCATGGTACCGGCATACTGGATGAGCGTGTCGATGGCGATGACCTGGCTGCCGACGTGGAAAAAGATTGCCAGGGCGCCCAGGACGAGGTAGGGATAACTGAAGACGCTTTTCCGGTCGGAGGATCCTTCGGGGACGGCGTTTTCCTGTTCCGGGTCGATTTCCGGGAGGAAGCTGTACCGGATCCAGATGCCGAAAGCCAGCAGGCCCGTTCCAAGGATTGTGTACGGCCAGATGACGCGGCGGATCAGTTCATCCAGCACACGGGCTTTCGCTTCCCCCTCGAGCGCCCCGGACTCAATGAGGGCGAAGGTACCGCTGTCCGAGGCCTTCAGGATGACGGCGGCGAATACGAGCGGTGCCAGGATGCCGGCCAGTTTGTTGCAGATGCCCACGATGCTGATCCTGCGGGCGGCGCTTTCCAGGGGGCCGATGATAGTGACGTACGGATTGGCGGCCGTCTGCAGGATGGCCAGCCCCGTCCCGATGAGGAAAAGGCCGGTGAGGAACAGCGGGAAGGTCCGCAGCAGGGCGGCCGGGACGAACAGGTACATGCCCAGGGCCATGAACAGGAATCCGACCATGATTCCCTTCTTGAAACCGGCTTTCTGCAGCAGCTTTCCTGCCGGAATGGCCATGACGAAGTATGCGATGTAGAAGGCGAAAGTGACGAAATACGACTGGAAATGCGTCAGTTCGCAGGCGATCCGGAAATAGGGGATCAGGATGGAATTCACCCACGACACGAAGCCGAAGATGAAGAACATCGCCGCGAGGATGAGGAGGGACCGGACGTCGGTCTTTCGGGGAGAGTCTGTCATTTACTGCTGCCGGACGGGCCGGGTGGTTACAAATTCACAAAAATCATGGTAAAGGGCTTTGTCCTCCGCATGGGAAGAGGTCTTGAGCCAGCGTACTGCCCAGGCACCCTGGTAATAGGCAAGGCGGCATTTCTCCCAGACGCCTTTGTCCTTGAATACCGTCATGTAGTCCCGGAGCCGGTACCCGCGTCCATAGCCGGCCTGTGCGTTTCCGTCAAACTCGACTTCCATGCCCATCCCGTACTGGAGGGCCAGGTCGCAGGCTTCCGTAAGGCGGGAGTAGGGGACATCCTCGCTGAAGAAGTAGTTGGGTTGGAGGTAGGCCCGGTTGAATCCGTACATCTTCCACCGGTTGAATCCCTCGGCCCGGAAATAGGGAATCCAGTTGAAGGTGTATTTCAGGCCGTCCAGATAGGCGGCGACGGAGCTGATGATATCCGAGGTGTGCGTCGATTTCTCGGCAACCCAGTAGAAACCAGCCAGTTCCACATACTTCCAATCCCGGGAGTAGAAGTTCTTCCGGACGGTGTCGATATACCATTTGACCGCGCTGACGCGATCGGTGTTTCTGGAAAAGTCGAGGCGTACTCCGTCAATCTCACCCCAATAGGTGCTCGTCCCCGTTCCGGAGGCGGAGTATTCCAGGACGATGGGCTCGGGGATACCGATGATGATTTTCCGCTTGGAGGGAGGGGCTCCCAGGGTGGAGGCCGCCTGGGACACGGCCTTCTCGATGGCGTCGATCCCCGCCCCGTCCTTGAAATAGTAGTCCGCCAGCATCTGCCAGTCCTTTTGGGTCGCCGAAGGCATATAGGAACCATTGTACTGGTAGCCGGTGATGAAAGTATGTCCGGAACCGCCCCCGGTCGCGGGGTCCATGAATTCCAGCAGCAGGAAGCTGTCGAACAGCCAGTGGGACTGACCTTTAGGGTCGGTCCAGACGACATAGTCCGATGCGATGTCCTTGTTCCAGTGGTAGGGATTCCGGTGGTGGCCGCCTCCGTAGAGGAGCACCATGTCCGTATAGTCCGGCAGGGTCTCCCGTCCCGGATCGCCTTCCACCGGGGCAGAGGGACTCTCCTCCGGATCGAAACGCCAAGTCGGGATCTCCTTGGTCGGTTTCTCGCAAGCGGCAGCCAGCAGGGCGATCATGCCCGCACAAAGCAATCTTTTCATGTCTGTCAGTTTTGTTTTTTGAAGAATCCCATCGTCGATACCACCGGGCGGTTGTTCGGCGAAACATCGTTGACATGGCGGTCCTTCACCATCATGCCGGTGGAACCTCCTCCGTCGAAGTTGACGGCGTGGGTGCATCCCAGGCCCAGCAGAATGCGGGCCAGTTCCAGCAGGTTCAGACCCGGACTTGCGTCGATGCGTCCGTCGCAGACAAACAGGATGATCCGGCCGTCGGCGGTGTACCCGGCCGCCGTCCGGTCACAGATGACTTCCGGACCGAAGATGTCGTAGGGCATGATTTCGAAGTTGTTCAGGTAATATTCGCCCCCTTGCCTGCCCAGGTCGAAGTTGAAGGGAATACGCCCGTCGAACAGCAGGACCGGCCCGGCGCTGAGTGCTTCCGCCGGCATCCAGGAAACGGCCTGGGACGGGTGGGTGCCATCGACTCCCGGATAGCGGGCTTCTCCGCGGACGGAAGGCAGGGGACGGTCGAAGTATAGCGGCTCGCCTGTCGAAGGACTGCCCGCCCACAGAACCGCCGCTTTCCCGGCAGCGTCCACGCCGAAAACGCCTCGGGTCACGGGGTACATGACCTGATATTCTTCATCCTCCGGCCGGAGCGAGCCCCGGACGGACGAAATGGTCCCGGAAGGTTTGCCTTCGTGGACGGCCAGTCCGGTGTGACGGCCGTTGTAGAAGTATCCTCCGTTCGTCAGGATGAGGCACCCGTCGCCCTGGGCAGCGCGCTGCTGGTCGATGGTCGCTGCGGCGGAAGGAAGGAGGACACGGAAATCCACCCGGGCGGGATCGGCTTCCGCATACCAGGCGTGGAAATTCCGCCCGTTTACTTTCGAGGTGGTTTTGCGGACGGTCACCCCGTCGAAAGCATCGGTCTCGGTCCACGTCAACGTAATCGGCTGCGGGGCCGTCGCCGGCTGCAGGGTGACCGGTTCGCTGTACCAGGTACCGGTGGAGGAAGTCAGGTAAACAGCTACCGTGCATGGTTTCCCGCTCTCCAGAACGGCATTCGGAAGGACTTGGAGCAGACTTTCCGAGGCCTCCGTCATTTCGGGGCCTTCCTGATGGTTCCCCGCCAGCGAGGGCGCGCCGTCCGTGCTCCAGCACAACCCGTACCGGACATCGGTGAGCCGGGTGTGGTTGGAGAAGCGGTAACGGAGGGCGATGCTGCAGTCTGTCGCCTTGCTCTCTTCGAGGGTAATGACGGGGACGTTGTCGAGAGATACGAGGTTGAACAGGACATACTCCACCTTGGAGGAGAGTTCCTCGGTCTGGCCGATGGCCTGGATGCCAAAGTAGTAGGACTTCCCTTCGGTCAGGCCTTCTCCGATGTCGAAGGTGGTGATGTCCGCTGCCGTCTGCCCGATCCGGTCCTGCCGGGTCAGGTTGTCGGTGGGGCGCAGCCAGACGGCGAAGCCGGTTTCTTCCTGGCTGTTGTCCTGCCACTGCACGCGGACGGACGTACGGCCGGTCCGTTCGACGCGGATGCCGGACGGGGCCACCAGCGGTTCGCTGACGGCAGGGGCTTTGGCGGAACATCCCGTGATGACCGCCGCCAGGACAAGGAGGATGCTGATCTGTTTCATGTCGGTTTTCAGTTAAGGCGTAAAGCGGAACGGGCGGGAACGGTCACTTCCTGCTTTCCGTCGGCAAGAACTGTGTGTGCAACGGAATCCATGTTCACGAGGACCAGGGACTCATCGCCCCGGACGCTGCTCCAGCGGGCGCCCATGACCACGGGCGTCTGCTGGTAGTTCGGAATGTCCCGGACCGGGTTGTCTCCGCCCGGTGTGACGCTGCCGAGGAAACGGCCGCCGAAGAAGATGTCGTGGTTGGCCTTCCTGAATGCGGCGAGGGTGCGGAGGAAAGCCGCCTCGGAGGCGTTTTCGGGACGCATCAGCAGTTCCGGATTCACCCATCCCAGCTGGGATCCCCACAGGAGGCTCTGCATGGTGATGAAGTCCATGGACCCGTCGTTGAGTTTCCAGGGAATATACGTGTACCCGCTATAAACGCAGCGGTCGGAATAGATGAGCGGGAAAAGGGGAACCATCCGCATGTAGCTGGCATGGGGAGAGTTGACCACCAGCATCATGTCAAACAGGTCGATATAGCATTCCGCGTTCTCTTCGGTGGTCATCGCGTCGTTTCTCCCGTAGAGGTCCTTCCGCAGGGCGGTCAGGAGGTCCCGGTAGGCTCTCGGCCACCAGGAACCGCCTCCGGGTGCATGGCCGTGGCCCGTGGCGTAACAGGGCTCACAGATGGCGGCACCGATCTGGTCCATGTACACTCCGTCCGTCCCCAGATCTTCCAGGAGGGTCCTGTTGAGCTCACGCAGGACGCCCTGCCAGACCGGGGAGGCCGGGCAGGTCACGGTATTGACGGCCTTGGAGCTGTAAACCTCGGTGTACAGGCTTCCGTCGGGTTTCCGGCAGGAGGCGGCGGCCCCGCCCAGGGCTTCATACGTGGGATTTGCCGGGTCCCACAGGCGCCCGTTGATATACGGGGTGACGTGCCCTCCCAGTTTCTGGGCCTTCCGGACCATTACGGGGAAGCCTTCCTGGGCGGGGAAGTAGTCGGGGTAATTCGTATCGAAGGGATGCTTGTGCCAATAATACCAGTGCAGGCCGGTCCCTTTCCCGTAATAGGCGAGGGCTTTCCGCACGGCTTCCATCATTTCCGGTGTGGCGTCTGCCGGCCGCAGCCACATGTCCGCTTCCCGGATCCACCGGACGATTTTCCTTTCCTGCAGGGTCTGTGCACCCCAGGCCGTCTCGAAAGTAAAGGGGCGATACCATTTGAGAGCAGTCTTCTCCCAGCCTTCCGGATTGAATCCCATGGTCGTGACCCAGGGGATGGAAAAGCGTCCGTTCCCGCTCCATGCATAGGAGGCGGTAGTCTCCTGGATGAGAACGGCCTGCGTCCCTTCCCCTTTGATGAGGAATTTCTTGTAGGAGGCGTCCTTGTCCCGCGCGCTGAAATAGACGGTGCCGCGCCCGTCATGCAGAAGCATCAGCTGCATGCCTCCGGTGCAGGAGGGATAGGCACACTGCAACTGTCCGGTGGCGTCCACGGGATATTCTGCTCCGAATCCGATGGGGAGGACAGCTTTCATCCCCTCCGTCCGGCGGATGGCGATGCGGGGAAACTCGGCTTGGGTAATGACCCAGCCTTCCGGAAGGACGGCATCCAAACTCCATTCCGGCAGGTCGGACCCTTCCGGCAGGTTCACCCGGACATGGACCGGAAAGCAGTCTTTCCCGGCCAGAAACAGTCTCCAGGTAAAGACGAGGGACTGCTCTCCGTCCTTTTTCCCGCCGTCATACCAGGAAAACCGCGGCTGCAGGGCGGGATTCTCCCCGCCGGGACCCAGCAGGGTAAGCATCCAGGGAGGAGTTGTGCTTCCTCCGTCGGGGAGGAGTTCCGTTCCGGAGGCCATAAAGGAGCGGAACAGGTACTGGTCGCCTCCGTCAAAGACGAGACGCACCTGTCCGTTGTCCAGGACGAGGTCTCCGGCCTGAAGGGGCAGGGCTGCGAGCAGGCAGCTCAGAAGAAGGGTGGTCAGTCTGTGGGTCATGGTCTTGTGAATGCTTGTGATAGGGCCTCCCGGTCAAGTTCCGTTTCCAGGATCATCCGCTTTCCGGCAGGGAGGGTGATCCGGTTTCCTTTCCGGACGTACCGGACCCTGCGTCCGGAGGTGTCCTGCAGCCGGATCCGTCCCGGTATGTCGAGCGTGAGGGTGTCTTCGCCGGCCATATTCCAGTACAGAAGGCAGTTTTTGCCGTTGCGTTCCATCAGGAAACCGCGGATATTTCCCCTGTCGGGAAGCGGGTAATACTCATACAGCCGCTCCAGCAGGACGAATTCGCGGTCCGGGTCCTTCAGCCGTTGCTTTTCCTCCGGGGAAAAGCGGTTTTCCCGCTTCGCTTCCTCCCACCGGCGCATCACTTCCAGGTTGTCGGCGGTCCGGGGATGCCGGTCGAACTTGTCCAGGTCGGCGATCTGCGAAAACGGTGAGTCCCACGCAAGGGCCTTGCTGCAGATATATTCATACGTATCGGGCTGGGAACCTTTCCGGATGGAGTCCGGAAGTTCGTATCCCGTCCAGCCGAAGTCTACGGCCGTGAAGTCATCGGCATTGCGGGCGGCACCCCGGAGGGTATACTGGCGGAAGGCGGTGCGGATCCGCTCCGGAGGGAAGATATCGAAGGCGTTCCCGCGCGTGAGGATGTGCCAGCCGAAATGGGATTTGAGCGATCCTTCACTGTATATGGGCGCCTCTGGAAGTGTGTTATACACAGCTAGTTGCGCGCGGCTTACGTTATACCAGTAGGGGGAGGGGACGTCTTCCGCCCCATCGAAGTACAAGAACCGGAAACCGCAGGTCCGGTAGATTTCCGCAAGCCTTCCGGCAATTTCCTCCTGCAGTCCGCCGTCCTGGGAAATCCGGATGAACCGGGGCCAGTCATCCACATCCGGTTGCCGCAGCAGGGTTCCGGCGGGGTGGGCGGAAGGCAGGGTGCCGTAGAGCCCCCTTTCGCAACCGGTCAAGATGTTTCCGTCAATGGAAGTGTAGCTGATGAATTCGTCTCCGGCACGGAGCAGGCGCCGTCCTTCCTCCATCCGGAGGTTGGCCGGGACGGAAGCGCAGACAAGGCGGGTCTGTGTCGGGTCCAGCGGTTCTTTCAGGAGCATGCCGGCGACTTCGTTCAGACGCGCATCGGGAATACCGCCGCAGATGCTGGGATCGTCGATGGAAACCTTGGAATAGTGGATGTGGAGCCCGGGAACCATGCCGGCCAGCCGGATACGGTCGCAGACGGCCTTGAGGTCCCGGAGTCCTCCGGGGAACCGGTCGTTCCAGAGAAAATGGCCGCAGGTGGTGGCGAAATCCCTATAATAGATGACGACGGCCCTGAATCCGCCGGCTTTGGCGTAGGAAAGGTGCCGGTCGATGTTGCTGAGGTCGAAGTCCCTTAGTTCATAGTAGGAGTCCCGGTAACCTTCCGACCGCCGGCTGTCCACCCCGGGCGGCAGGTCATAGTCTTCCTCAATCTGCCTGACCGTGTCAAGGAAGCGGCCGGTCCGGGTGGCGACGAGGGCGGCGCCGCGGCAGTTCAGCAGTCCGATGCGGTCTTCCATCCCCGCGCTCATGCGGAGGATGCCGCCGTCCTCGACTGCGTCGATCCGGGTCTTCGGGTCGGTCCCGAGGATGCAGACGGCGCGCTCCCCATCCCAGGTGACGTTAAGCCATTCTCCGAAATGTTCCCTCCGGCGGACGGGCAGTTGCAGGAGGGTGAAGGCATCAATCTCCGTCTTCCGCTTGATTCCCAGGTCTTCGATCCGGTAATCGACGCGGACGAGGCGGAATCCGATATACGTATCCCGGATATCCAGGGCGATGACGGCCCGGTCATAAGTGTCCTGGAAGTCAACCCGGAGGGTATCTCCGTCGCGGATGATCCGGTTGGATGGAAAGACCTTGGGCTTGGCCGGGAAAATGAGGAAATTCTCATTGTCATAAGGCCGTTCTTGGGTGAGGGTGCAGAAAGGGATGCGCCTCCCGTCGAGGCATTCCTCTCCATCCACCAGCAGGCTGGACGCCGTCCCGTCCTGCTGCAGTTCCAGCCGGAAGGCGCTGTTCTGGAGCACGATGCTCCCATCCCGGGAGTAGCCTGGGATGGCAATGCCCAGCAGTCCGGCGGCCAGTATCCCTGTGAAAACGGCCTTGTTCATGTCAGTCTTTCCAGTCTTGCGGTTTGCGCTGCTTGATCTCGGGACCGGCCGGTTCGGGATGACGCTGGACGTCCCTGTCGTCGAAATAGTTGATTCCCAAGTCGTCCATGCGCTTGTATTCGGCCTCCATCCGCTTGGAGAAACTCCCGTAATCCTTGTTTTCCGGCAGGGTCCAGGCCGATTCGGCCAGGGCCATCAGGCGCGGGAAGACCATGAAGTCCACCCGCTCCGGCGTGTGGGTCAGTTCGCTCCAGAGATTGGCCTGGATACCGAGGACGGTTGCCATGTCCCCCTCCTTCAGTTCCCAGGTACCGTACCAGGCATCCGGGAAGGCATAGACGTCTTCCAGGGGGCAGAACCCGTCCCATTTGCGGCCGACCGTGTGGGAATCATCCTGGACAAAGTCGAAATAGAGGGGCTTTCTGGGGCAGAGGACGGTATTGAATCCTTCCGACATCGCTCTGCGGAGCTTGTCAGGCCGGTCGTGGCGCCACCAGTCGACCACTTCGCCGGCGGGGCCCATCCCCGTGTCCATCACATCGTCCCATCCGGCCGGGATTTTTCCCACCGCCCGCACGGTATCGGCCATCCGGTGCAGGAAATAGCCTTCGACCTCTTTCAGGGTACGGAGCCGTTCGCGGCGCATGAGCGCGCGGACGTCGGGGTCGGACAGCCAGGCTTCGCTTCCATAGTTGACCTCATCCCCGCCGATATGCAGCCAGGGACCGGGGAACAGGCCGGCCACTTCCCGGAGGATCGATCCGAGGTAGGCGTAGGTTTCTTCCTTGCCGGGATTGAAGGTGAAGTCGGGCTGGGTCGGGCTTCCGCCCCCGTTGAAGGCCGGATAGGCCCGGTTGGCGGCAGCCGCATGGCCGGGCATGTCGATTTCGGGCACGACCACGATATGGCGCTCCGCCGCATAGGCAACGATTTCACGGATGTCCTCCTGGGTATAGAAGGCCGCCGGCGCCTCCGGGTCGGAATGGGTTCCGACCGCCCCCACTTCCGTGAGAAGGGGCCATCCCTCAATCTGGATCCTCCAGCCCTGGGCATCCGTAAGATGCCAATGGAAACGATTCAGTTTCAGGCGGGCCATTTGGTCGAGGATCCCCTTGACACGTTCTTTTCCGGAGAAATGCCGTGCTTCGTCCAGCATGAATCCCCGCCAGGTGTAGCGCGGCCAGTCAGTGACGGTTCCACACCGCAGGCCACCGTTCTCCGCTTCCTGCAGGAGCGTTTGGATGCCATAGAAGATGCCGGCGTCCGAGCCGCCGACGATCCGGACGTGGTTCCGTTCCACTTCCAGCAGATATCCTTCGGGAGGAAGGGCCTGGTCGGTCTTGCATTCAATCTCGCCGTCCCGGAGGGCTTTCCGGGCGTCCACGCGGCTGAGCAGCCCGGTGAGGTTCGTCTCCTGCGGAGCAGGGATGACTGGCAGGGGACCTTCCGGGGCCTTCTGGCTGCAGCCCAGGGCTGTAGCGGCAATCAAGGGAATCAACAGTCTTTTCATTCGATGGCGATGCTGAGTTTTCCGGGGGCGTCTTCCTTCGGAACCCGTCCATGCAGGACGCGGCGCTCTCCCGGGAACAAAGATATGAAATTATCGTCCCAAAAGACAGGATCGACGGGGATGCCGTCCTGCTCCAGGCGAACTTCCTGGAAAAAGGCCAGCGTGTTCCCCTGGTTGGATAGGACGACCTCCAGTTCCCACTCCGCTCCGGCGTCCGAGACCGTCAACTGGGGATGCAGGTCCACCTGGGGGAGGGTGGCGAGCCAATACAGGCTTTGATGCTGGGTATAGTCCCAATAGAGATTCTCCGACAGCAGGTTCCCGTCGGCGTCTTCCAGTTCCATCCGGACCAGATATACGGCACTTACCTGCAGGGGAACCGGTACTTCTCCAAGTTCGGTGAAGGATTCGCCGGGAAGGTCCACATCCCGTTCCAGGCACCAGTGCTCCCGAAGGTCATTCCCGATGACCCGCACCCGCACGTGCAGCCTTTTCCGGGGAATGGGAAGCTGGTTGATGACGCTGATGGTCCTTGTGTCGGCATTGAGCTGTATATGAAGCGTTTCTAATGCTTTTTTGCTGAAATAGTAGGCGGCGTTCGGGACCAGGTACCAGTCGTAAAACTGCCAGCATACATCGGGCCAGCAGGCGTTCAGCTTCCAAAGCATGGCACCTGTGGTGATGTCCCACATGCGGTGTCCGGCCGCCTCGAACATCGCCCGGTATCCTTCAGCGCTGACGATTTGGGCACCGCGGATATAGGAAGTGGCGGTGGTGGGGTCGCCCCAGAGGGTGCGGATGGCATTGTCATAGGAGCGGAAACAGAAGTTGTTGACATCCCAGGCTCCGTGCTCTCCCCAGATACTGTCGAGCGGGAACAGGAAGTCTCCGCTTTCCCGCGGCCGGTCCAGCGTCGGGATGAACCGGCGCAGGCTGCGCTCCACCGGGACGGCCGGCATACCCATTTCGTTGCGGAACATCTGCAGGTGCACTTCTTTCACTTTCCTGAAAAAGTACTCGGACGGGGCCCAGTTGTAATCGGGGGCGCCGTCGTCGGTCGTGCCGGTGGGGAGGTCGTCTAGGATCCAGGGCGTGAGTTTTTCCACGTCCCAGCTGATGGAAGTGGTCGGGATGAACGGACGGGAAGGGTCGAGTTCCCGGGCCGCCTCCCGGGTGGCAAGGTACAGGTCCTCGTCGAACATTACTTCATTGACTCCGAACCAGGCGACGATGGAGGGATGGTTCCGGTAGCGGAGAATCATGTCCCGGGCGCAGGCGAGGGCGAGGTCATGGTCCAAGGGGTTGTGAGCGTTGGCTCTCCCGGGATACATGCGGTAGCACTGGTAGAAGACATGCCAGTCCATCAGCCCGTACCGGTCCCAACTTTCCACCCAGTCTTCCTGCGGGGAGGGCATGTCTTCACTTCCTACGATGTTGACGCCGGCATGGGCGAGGAGGCGGGCCTGGGTGAAGATATTCTTCCGGGAATTGTCGAGCAGGCAGTCCGGCTGCAGCCAGCCGCCGCGGGCGAAGATCCGGGTTCCGTTGATGCGGAATACGAGCCCTTTTTCTCCCTCCTTGTCCATCAGCTCCTTCTGCACTTCCCGGATACCGAACAGGGTCCGGGTCCGGTCGCTGGTCCGGTTCCCGGAACGGAACGCCAGTTCCAGCACCTGCAGGGGCTGGCCGCCGTACCCGTTGGGCCACCACAGGTCGGGATTCCGGACGGTCAGCGTATCGAACCGGACTGTCCGGGTCTCCCCGGCTTGCAGTGTGACGGGAAGACGCAGGGAGACGGCTTTCTTCGGGCCTTCTTCCGCACTGATCCGGGCTTCCAGCGTGCCGCGGACAGTCTTGTCCGCGTGGTTGACAAGGGTGGCTTCGAGGGCAATCCGGGCCAGGGACGTGTCCGGGACCCGGGTGACGACATAGGGATTCTCCACGGTCACGTCGCCGGTGGCGGTGATATAAACGGGCTGCCAGATGCCCATGTTCCGGTCCCGGACGACCGGCGCGCAGTCCCATCCACCCGAAAACTTGAGGGTTTCGTCCAGAAACAGGTCGGCGGCATTGCCGCGGTTCGGCCCCAGCAGGGCCTGCCGTCCGGGAGAAGGTACTCCGGGATGGTCCACCTGGTGGATCCGGATGGAGACGGTATTCTTTCCAGCCCGCACGGCATCGCGGATGTCAAACCGGAAGCGGCGGAACATTCCAACGACATCCTCGTGCCGGGCAATCGGGGTACCGTTTACGTAAATATCTGCCCTGTAGTTGATTCCGTCCAGGTTTAGCCAGATATGTCTGGCGGATGCCATGTCGCGGGAAAGGTTGAATTCCGTCCGGTACCACCACGGGTCCCGGAACGGACTTCCTTCTTCGGATACGTCGGGAATACGGAAGTTGTCCATCCCAGTCCGGGGATCGGGGAAGACTCCGTTCTTGACCAGGACCGACAGGACGGTGGCGGGAACCTCGGCGGGATACCAGACATCCGTCCCTTCGCGGGCGATTTCCCATTGGCGGAGGTCGATCCGTCCGGCCCGCGCGGAAAGGACCGGGATCGACAGAAGGATGAAGATCAGGATTCTTTTCATGTGTTTTTCCTCCATGCAAGGGCTCCTGCCCCGATGACGCCGGCCGCGCTTCCAAGGCTGGAAAGGGCGACCCGGACCTGGGTCCCTCCCAGGTCGATTCCAAGCACATATGCATTCCGGCTCTTCATGGACGGTCATTCAATGGCTGTGACTTTGTTTCCATGGTGGAAACCGCCGGGGACCATCCCTCTCCGGTCGGCGAGGGCGCAGACCAGCCGTTGCATCGGAATGACGGCCGGAATGACGTTGAGCGGGTCCGGGAGGGTTGGCAGGTAGAGATGGCAGAGGTTTTCCCGGACCGGAAGGGCCTGGTCGGAAACCCAGATGAGCTTCCCGCCGAACCGAAGGATATCTTCCGCAAGGCGGACTCCCAGGCTGAAGGTCGGAGAGGAGGACGGAGCGGACACGACGATGGCCTTGTCCGGTCCCGCCATTTCCAGCGGCCCGTGACGGAAATCCCCGCCAGTCATGGCAACCGCCGGCAGATGAAGGGCTTCCATGCACATCAGGGCGCTTTGCCGGGCGGCGGCAACATCGGTTCCCCGGGCGGTGAATGTCAGGAAGGGGGTGTCTCCGATGAGCCGGACCGCTTCCGTGACCGGCCGTTTCAGCAGTTCCTGCACCTGTGCGGCAAGCGCATCCCAACGGACTTCGAAGGGAACGTTTCCTGCCAGGGCATGGACGAGCGTACAGGCGACCTGCCAGGAGGTGATGAAGGTTTTCGACGACGTCATTTGCTCGCAGCCGGCATGGGTGAGCAGCGTGTACCCGGCCAGGCGGGAGAGGGAAGACTCCGGCTCGTTCGTAAGGGCGACGACCGCATCCCGGGGATGCCCGGAAGTCCGGATGACTTCCACGGTCTCATAGCTCTTCCCTGACTGGGAAATGGCCAGCAGCAGGGTGGACGGGCCGAGAAGCGGCCGTCCGTAATGCAGGAGTTCACCGGCATTCAGGCTGAATGCCGGGATTCCCTTTCCGGCAGCCAGGCAGGCAAACGCTTCCGCGATGAAGAAGGAACTGCCCATCCCTGTTGCGATGATACGGGAGAATGCTCCTGATTTCCAGGCAGACACGATTCCGTCCAGGATATGTCTGCCCTCGCCGGAAGCCATCCATGCCGCCGTGTCAAGCAGCGCTTTCGGCTGCTCGGATAATTCTTTCTGAAAGTCGTTCATGGTTGGAAAGGATGGGGCCGGTCAGGGCCCCACCCTTTTGCAGGGAAATCAGTTGAAGGTGATTTCGTAAGCGATCAGGCCGATGTTCATGGCAAAACCGTACACCTGGACCTTGTTGGCCCCGGAGGTGGCGAAGACGACATCTCCGATCTGGTTCTGGTTGGCGGCGATGGCGTTCTGTCCCAGCAGGGTTCCGCTGTAGGCATGTGGGGAGATCATCCCCTGTGCACCGTAACCCATCCCTTCCAGGGATTTCTCCGCCGTCGTTCCGTTCGCGGAGGAACGGGAAGCGAAGATGAGACCGTCGGTGAGGGACGATGTGCCGGGATTGCTGCCGATGTTGCTGACGACCAGCTGATAGTACATCTTGTTGTTTCCGTATTCGTCCTGCCCGTTGGCATACCAGCCGTTGAGGACGCCGAACAGTTGCTTGCCGGAGGCTTCGATATAATCTCCGCCCATGGCGAGACGCTGGTAGGTGCCGCCTCCCATGTACCAGTAGCTGCTTCCCAGTTCAAACGGGGCCTGCCCGTTGAAGGAGATGTACTGGCGGAAGTTGCCGGACACGGAAATGTAGGAGAGTTCGCTCTCGGACTTGGCGTTGCCGTTGATGGGAACGACGTTGCCGCTCCACCAGGTGGAGCCTTCGTAGAGGGATGCCTTCAGGCGGCCCTTCAGGGCGCCGTCGGTGAAGTACTCGAATACGGCGGCTCCGGCGGCCGGGGCGGAAGATGCGATGACGGCGTCCTTGGTGACGTCACCGGCGATTTTCAGGTTGGAGAAAGCCTGGGAGGCACCGACCCCGTAATTGTAGAATCCGGCCCACCAGGTAGAAGCCGGTTTCTCGGCGATGCCGTTTTTCCAGACATAGCCCCGGACCGTCTGGTTGGTCGTGACGGCGGTTCCGGCGGCGCGGGAATCCACGAAGGTAAGGGCGACCAGGTGCCCGGCGTCATCGGAAGCGATGGCCCAGAATTTCTGGTCTTCGTTGACGGAAATCCCGTCGGTGTTCACGATGTCGTCGCCCAGATACTCGCCGGTAAAGCGGTTGTACACGGGCATCTTGTTGACATCGTAGGCATTAGAGAGGATCAGGTAGTCTCCGACCACGGCCATGGTGCGGTGGGCGTCCTTGGTCATTCCGTGCGGATCTTCAGCCGTGGGCTGGAAGCCGAAGAGCGGTTTGACCTGAATGGCCGGAAGGGCTTCACCGGTTTCCTGGGCGACCGTGACGGTGACGACGGATCCGTCCGTTCCCGTCAGGGTGATGTTCGCAGTGCGGGCGGCTCCGGTGTTGGGCTGGACCGTGAAGGTCAGGGTCTCTTCCCGAATGGCCTTCGTGGTCGTCTCGGAAATCCACTCCTGGTCAACGGAAACCTTATAATCCATGTTGGTGGATACTTTCACGTCAATGCTTCCGCCTTCCTTGCCGACCGTGTAGGCGGCATCCTGGACGCTGAGCACACCCTTTTCGTACACCAGGGCCTGGGCGGAAGTGGCGCCTGAGGTGTTGTTGACCGCCTGGAGGACGATGGTAGCGTCGGTCAGCGGATCCGGAGCCGTAATGGCGACCTGGGAGGCTTTCTGGTCAAAGGAAACGGTCCAGCCCGGGGTTACGTACGTGGCGCAGAAGACGATTTCGTCATTCTCTCCGGCTCCCTTGACGGTGTATCCGATCTTGACGGTCGCGCCGGGGGTTGCCTCGAGCCTCGTGCTCTCCAGTTTGAAAGAGAATCCGGTGATGATGCGAGGAATAGTCACTATGGTCCCGTCCTTGAATTCGAAGGTCACGGCTTCGTCCGTGACGCTGACGTTGGTGAAAAAGGAGTCTCCGGCATCGCCGGTAGCGGCGCCAAGGGATGTCCAGGATGCGCCTCCGTCATAGCTGACAAACCAGGTTCCGTTTTCAATCTTCAGTTCGGGGCTGCTGCCTTTTTCGCCCTGGGCGCCAGTGACCGGGAGTTTCTTCCCTCCATCCAGGATGAAATTGCCGCCGAGCGTCCAGTAATAGACCCCGTCGGTATCCTGTTTGACACCGATTTCCGGGGCGCTCTGTCCGGTAGCGCCGTCCTTTCCGTGATAGATCGTGATGGCTCCGCGCTTGGAGAAGGTAATCTTGTAGCCGATGATGGCACCGGATGCATCTTTGACATCCGCCACGTCGGTTACGTAGTCGTTTTGCTGGAGTGCCCCGATGAGGTCGTTCAGCCCTGAGAGGGTCTGGTTGGCCTTAGATACGGCATTCTCCACATTGGTCATCCGGTCTTCGAGATTGTCGACACGGGATTCCAGTTCTTTGCTGCAGCCGGCGGAAAGCACGGCGGCCACGGCAAGGGCAGGGATGATAAAACGTTTCATGGTGTGTTGATTATTGTGGTTAATCGATGTCAAGGGAAGTGAGGTTGTAACCGATCAGGCCCTGGTCCGTCGTAAGGATGTAAAGCTGGACGGAGAATCCGTCGGAGCCGCGAGCGAACACGACATCTCCGCTTTCGTTGGCATCCGGTCCCAGGATGGTGCTGGTGTTGTCGAAGGCGAAGGGGGACGTCATGCCGGTGGGAGCATAGCCGGTGCCGGGAATGCCGGCGGTACCTTCCAGGCTGCCTTCGCGGGTGTCGAAGATGAACCCGGTCTGCAGGGAGGTCTGGGCCGGACTGGAACCTATATCTGCCACATAGCAGCGATAGTACATCTGGTTGGCGCCGTCCCGCTGCCGTCCCGCATAGAGGCCGTTGGTGATGGCGATCAGGCGGGCGCCGTTGAACTCGATGCAGTCCAGCGAACGGGTGCAGTGGTCGTAGGTGCCGCTGCCAGGCCACCAGTGCGTGACAGGGTTGGTGAAACCGAATCCGACCCCGCCGGAGGAGTATACCGTGTTGCTGCGGAAATTGGAGGAGTTCCAGATGTACTTGAGGTTCGACGTATCGTGGTTCAGGAGTTTCACCTTGGTGGAGTTCCACATGGATACCTGGATGCCGGCGCCGTTGGGCCATTGGACAAAGGCCGGATACCGGGCGCTTCCATCCACTATCCTCACAAAGACCGGACGTGGGGCGTTCTTGCTGGCGGTGGCGATGACGGCCTCTCCGGAAGTAAGGTCTCCGGAAACCGTGAGCGTCCTGCCGATTTCGAACTTGTTGGCTCCGTTGATGCCCCTCGGCGCACCTGCCCATGCTCCGCCGTCGATGTGCCCTTCCAGGAACGCCTTGGGCGCGTTGCCGATGCCGTCAGCCCAGACATAGCCGTAGACGGTCTGGGAAGCAGTCTCCTGGCCGGCGATGCTGCTGACAAAC
>Ga0247611_10002309_pt1 | contig 31149 bp, 29 predicted proteins | sample 177DNAGHGhighgp2_FD_192422 | JGI IMG/M metagenome (GOLD analysis project Ga0247611, IMG submission 192422) | Sheep rumen microbial communities from Palmerston North, Manawatu-Wanganui, New Zealand - 1770 DNA GHGhigh gp2 | ecosystem: Host-associated > Mammals > Digestive system > Stomach > Rumen... | reverse complement strand
GCGGCAACGGGGGGGGGGTAAAATTGAACATTTTGTTGTCTATTTTTCCTGTCAAACCTTTGCGGGTGCAAAGGTACGGAAAATTTCGCACATACACAAATAAATGGGAGAAAAAATGGAAAAAGACGAAATTATTTGCATATATGCAATTTTTGTAGTAAATTTGCACCGCAAAATTGTTGAGTTATGGAAAAAGATACGATTGAGTTGTCGCTCATGGAGCCGGAAGAGCGTGAGTTAGTGCAGTTTATCTATGAGGCTATCCCTGCCGAAGACAGGGGAGAGTTGACCGCTGATGATATACTGTTAGTGCTGGACCTGATGGACGACTACCTGGAAGAGAAGGGCTTGCTGCGCGAAGACCCCGAGACCGGCGAGATGGAGTATCTGGACGGCGAGGTCGATGAGACAGAGCAGCTGAACTACGTGCTGGCGGCTACCAAAGAAGAGGGACGTGCCATCTCCGCTGTACAGATCCAGCTGATCCAGGATGCTGAATTGCAGTTTGGAATAAAGAAGGGCTATTACGAGGAGGAATGATTTCCAGAATTCCAGATTTCCGGATTTGAAAAAAATAGCGACCATAGGTTTTTTTGACGGGGTGCACAAGGGGCATCGGTTCTTGTTTGAGAGTTTGCGCACGCAGGCGACCGAGCGAGGGTTGGAGCCGCTGATCGTGACCTTTGCTGCGCACCCGCGTGTGGCGCTGCAGAGCGATTATGTGCCGCAGTTACTGACCACCCTCGAGGAACGCAAGGCCTTGCTGTCGGCGTACGGCGAAGTGCTGGTGCTGCCGTTTGAGACCGTACAGTCTCTGACCGCCGAGCAGTTCATGCGGTACCTGCATGACGAGCAGGAGGTGCGTGTGTTGCTGATGGGGTACGACCACCGATTTGGCTCGGACCGTCTCAAGCACCCGCAGGACTACCGCCGGCTCGGCGATCAGGTCGGCATCGAGGTGCTGACGAACACGGAGTTCACCGAAGGGGAGTGGCATGTCTCGTCGACGGAGATACGGCAGGCCTTGGAGACCGGTAACATCGCGCTCGCCAATGAGCTGTTAGGCCGCGCGTACAGCCTGACCGGCACGGTGGTGCACGGCAAGGGATTAGGCCGACATCTGGGTTTTCCGACCGCAAACATCGCCCCAGACGATCCGCATAAGATCATTCCCAAGACGGGTGTTTATATCGCTCAGATCAACACGCCAACGATGGACAAGGCGCCGGCGTTCGTCAATATCGACCGCGAGGGCATCATCGAGGCGCATATTCCGTCCTTCCGCGGAGATCTCTACGGACACAAACTGAAGTTGCATTTCGAGCGTTACTTACGCGACGAGAAGCATTTTACGAGTCTGGAAGCACTCAAAGAGCAGATCAAGGCTGATATTGATAACATCCTGCGTCCGGACGCATGAGCGCACGGGAGACGCCGTCCCGGTCAAGGGGGTAGGGAAGTGCCGCCAGGCTGTCACCGATATGTCTCGCCGGACTCAGCGAGTCCAGGTGGAAATCATAATAGATATATTCCTTATATTTATAGAAGTCATTGACGAACACGGATGCCGTGTCCGTTTTTTGCCAATAGACATTGTCCTGCGCATGCGGCAGGGGTAGGGTGTCGGTCTTGAGGTAGTTGCCGACAAAGGCGCCCGGGTAATAGCGGTCGAGCGGTGTCGCTACGACGAGCTGATTGCTGAGATAGCCGGTGATGATGGAGTTGTAGAACGAAGCGGTCGTGAACGGCTCGGTCTTGGTGAGGTTGTCGATGAAGACTGCCGCTACATCGTCCTTGGCTACCTGCTGAATACGGATGCTGGTATAACCGAAATAAGACGCGATGGTCGAATGGACGAAGGTATGTTCTCCGCCCGAACAATAGACGCAGTAGGATGCGCAGTTACTGATCTCGGTGTTGGTGACGAGCGCGTCGGTGTTCATCAGCACAAGGCCGTAGAGCGTATGGTTATGGATCCGGCAGCCGTCCATGCGCAGGTTCGGGAGCGTAGCCGTACAGGTGCTCATGCAGTAGAGACCGACATTGCCGGAGAGGATATCGACGTACGAGAAGGTGTATGTGCGCGGCGTCTCGGTGAGCAGATAGAAGCCGTTCCAACTGCCGCCGGCATAGGCGTAGGGCACGGAGTCGAAGAGCCGGTCGAGACGGTCACCGCGGAGCGTGATCGGTTGGTCCGGGGTGCCATTCGCCGTCACATCGCCCAGCGCGTAGATACACGCACCGGCGTGCATGTAGAGCCGTGCGCCGGGTTCAAAGGTGAGTGTACCGCCCACTACGAGGGTGTCGAAGACGATATAGGGTTTGAGAGCCGTGAAGGTGAAGTCGTCTTTCTCGGTTCGTCCGCAGCCTTTGTGTCCGATACGGATGGCATCCTGGCCGTAGGCCTCGAGCACTACGTCTTGCGTCGTGCCGGCCTTTAAGTGAAAATGCAGCAGATCTTCGATCAGCACCGGATCGTCGCTGCCTGATTTATATTCTTCGGTCAAGCGCACGAAGACAAAGAGGCTGTCGCCGCCGTTGAGCACGATATTCGTCAGCCTCTCCATGTCCGGTTCTCCGTCCACGTTGACGCGGAAGACCGTACCCTTCTCCAGCCACACACGGTCGATACAGAGGGCGTTGGCGTTGCGGTTATAGACCATCAACTGCAGCGTCGCACTGCCGGTCTCCGTGAAGACGGTGTCGAAGCTGAGCGTGTCCGTGGAGAACCTTAGACGCAGCGTCGGGTCGTCGCTCACCGTGTACTCGCTACAAGAGGAGAGAGCAAGGAGCAAGGAGCAAAGACCAAGGACCAATATGTACCGGATACGACTCATTTATTCGAAGTTGAAGGTGAGGCAGATACAATGGTTCGTCAGACGCGAGAGGGCGTTGGTGTAGAAAGCGTCCTGCGGCGCTACTTCCATTCGTCCGTCCAGCGGGCAGAGCTGGTTACCGAAACCGATGCGGTAGGTGATCTCGGGGCAGAACTTAAACCACGAGAAATAGAAATCGCAGCCAAAGCCGATCTCTGCAAAATAGTCCATGAGGTTGAGGAGCACGGGTTTCTCGCGGTCGCGGCTGACGTTGACACTCACACCGCCGCCGGCGATGACATACGGCCGGTAGTTGCCTTCGCGCGCGGCACTCCACTTGAGATAGAGCGGTATGCTCACCGGCATGGCAAGGATATCGAGTGTACCGTTTCGTCCTTTGGAGTCCGAGATGGGGTTACCGCTCTCAGTCTTGTAGGTGAGCGTTCGGCTCGTGAACTGGATACCCGGCGTGAAGCGCAGGTTGAGGTACTTACAGAGCCTGAGATCGGTGATGAAACCGACATGGAAACCCGGCAGCAGACTGCTGACCCGTGCGTGATACGTCTCCGTCTCACCCGTGATAGGGTTGGTCTGCGGTATCTCGCTGTCCGTCACACCGAACGAAGCGAAGTTAATACCCAACTGAAAGCCCATATGGAAGAGCTTGTCGTCCACATACGGCCTGTTCATTGCCTCTTGGGCCTTCAGGGGAGTAAAGACCGCTACGCTGAAGGACAAAAGACAAAAGACTATTATGTATCTAAAGTATTTCAAATTTCAAATATCAAATTTCAAATATCAAAAACTACTGTCTGTATGACTGTTTCCGCTATCATCCATATCGTCTCCACCGCCACCGAAGTCACCGTCCGGACGTCCGCGACGACGGCCTTGCTGGTTACCGAAGTTATAGGTGATGGTGAAGCTGACGGTACGGCTGTGCCATCTGTTCTCACTGAACTGCCAGAACCCGTCGCCCCAGGTGGTGTTACTGCGTGCACGGCTATCCAACAAGTCACGTACGTTGAGCGCGAGCGCGAGCTGTTTGTTGAGCAGCGTGTATCTGAGACCGATATCGAGCGAGTAGGAGTGACTTGTCGTTCCCTGCGCTACGACGCGCGGCGAACGGTAGTTACCGGTCAACTGACCGCTGAAGTCTTTGGTGAACATGAACTGCGCATTGATTCGAACCGATCCGGCGAAGATATTCTGCTGCGCGAGGTCGATAGGAATGATGGCGCCCTGATGGAGGATGCTGTCGTGCACCGCGGCGATGTTGTTCCAATAGAAATTGGCACTGGTCGTCAACTGCAGCAACTCGCCGAACAGGCGGTTCTTTGCCACCAACTCGATACCTAACTCCTGGCGCGCACCGATATTGAAGTAAGTGTTCTTCATCACAGCACCGTCCATGTACTTGTAGTTCTGGATGGCGCGCTCGTTGTATTTCCAGTACACCCCGGCGCTGAGCGTATGACGCTCCCAGGACTTGAGGTAGTTGAGCTCTAAGTTGTTCGAATAGGACGGCAACAGATCGACGTTTCCGTAACTGATGTTGGTGCTATCGGAGAAGTCCATACGCGGGTTGATCTGGTGTCCCCACGGACGACGTACACGGCGGGTGTAGTTGAGTTGCAACTCATGTCCGTGCCCGAAGTCATAACTGATATACGCACTCGGGTAGAGTTGGAAATACGCCGTATCTTTCTTGGTGGGGTAGTTAGCATACGCGTCCTGCACATGGCCGTCTGCGTCCTTGTAACTCGACTCGAGATGGCGCATGTAGTACTCCCCGCGCAGGCCTACCTGTATCGAGAGTTTGTTCCAGAAGCGGTTACCGTAGGTGATATAGAGCGCGTGGTTCTGGTTGAGGCCGTTGAAGGTGGTGTAGTACTCGTACAACTCATCTGCATCCGTATAGTGGTGATCCGCATCGGTGTTATGGGCGTCCGCAAAACTGCGTCCCCAGTTACGGGTGTAGTCATAGCCGGCCTCGAGACGACTCTGCGACGTCGGTTTCCATTCGTAGTCGGCCTTGATCTCGATACCTTGCTCAAGCGACTCGCTGTTCTGGTTCTGGTAGAGCGGGCTCTTGGCGGTCTCGGTCTGGGTGTAGTCGGTGTACATGTTAAAACCGAAATGGTTGTACGTACCGCTCACGTAGAGCTTGTGCTCGTCCATCTCGAAGGTGTAGTCAAGGGTCGCCGTACCGCCCGGGTGAGAGCCTGTGGCCACTTGGTCGCGGGTGTACTGACGCAGCGTGTCACCGGCGGGGTTGGTAAGCAGGTAGGTGCGCTTGGTGTTGTTGTTCATGTTAAACACCTTCGGATCGCTCACCAAACCGAATCCCGACACACCGATCGTGTGGCCTTCGGCTACGTGGAAGTTAAGTCCTCCCCGTCCGAAGAGTCCTCCGCCGCGGTGGGTCTGCTGACCGTCTTGCAAGAGGTGGCTTGTGATGAGCGAAGAGTCCAGCACCTGACTGCCTTCGCCGCTCAGGTTATAGCGGTCGGTCTTGCTACCGCCGTTACTGATATGATAGCGGTAACCGAGGTTGAAGTAGCCGTCCACCGGTCCGGCGTTGAAATTGATGCTGAAGGAGGCATTCGCTCCGGGCGGCACGTTCCAAGGAGCAGCCAGCGCATAGTCGATACCGGCCTGTACCGAGCCGTAGTAACCGGCCTTGCGGTCTTTCTTCATCACAAGGTTGATGATACCCGACGTACCCTCCGGACTGAACTTAGCTGAGGGGTTGGTGATGAGTTCGATCTTCTCGATCGTACCTGCAGGCATCTGTTTGAGGATCAGACCGCGGTTCTCACCGCTCAGTCCGGCCGGCTTGCCGTTGATCCATATCTCTACGTCCTCGCTACCGCGCAGCGCGATGTTGCCTTCCTGGTCCACGTCCACGGACGGGATGTTCTCCAGGATGTCGGTCACCGATGCACCCGCCGAGGCGATGTTCTGATCGACGGTGAACACTTTCTTGTCCAGCTCAAAACGCATGGAGCTACCCTGTGCTACGACCTCTACGTCCTGCAGCGCATGGGCATCCTCTCTGAGTTGGATACGCCCTACGTTCAGCGGCTTACCGGCTACCGTCAGTTCTTTCTTGGCTTCCGTATAACCCATGAACGACACGACGAGCGTGTACTGACCGTCTTTGAGTTCGAGTGTAAAAGCACCCGCTTCGTCGGTTACCGTACCTGTCACCAGGTTTTCGCCTTGCATCACACTCACGTTCGCGAAGTCAATGACTTTCTTGGTGCCGAAGTCAATGACCTTTCCTGACACTTCGGCAGCAAAAGTGCTAATCGCCAACGCCAGCAGCAAGAAGATATTTAACAGCTTCTTCATATCCTTTTGTTCCTTTTCCTATTATACTATACGCGCACACGTCCGTAAGCAGACTATGTAGCCGGAATGGTTCGCGCTTGGTGATATCGCTTATATGAACCTCGACCACCGGCACGGCACATTCTTCGACAGCGTCGCGCAGCGCGACACTCGTATGGCTATACCCGCCGGCATTGAGTACGATCCCGTCCCCCTCAAAGTCCTGTATCTGATCGATCAGATCGCCTTCGTGGTTGGACTGAAAGTACGTCAAATGCACCTCCGGCCAGGTCCGTTGGATGTCCAACAAAATCTGTGCCATCGTCTTAGAACCGTATATCTCAGGCTTCCGTATGCCTAATCGGTTCAAGTTCGGTCCATTGAGAATTAAAATTTTCAAATCTCAAATTTCAAATTTCAAATTGTTTTTATTAGCGGGCACCATTGACCGCTAATAAAAACTCGTCATTGTCTTCGGTGCGCTCCATATAGGTCTTGAGTTTCTCCATCGCCTCTTGTCCGCTCATGTCGCTCAGTTGCTTACGTATCTGCCACATGCGGCTGATCACATCGGGCGGTAACAACAGGTCGTCGCGACGCGTACTCGATGCAGGGATGTCCACTGCCGGGAAGATACGGCGGTTAGCGAGCTTGCGGTCGAGCTGCAACTCCATGTTACCTGTTCCTTTGAACTCCTCGAAGATGAGGTCGTCCATCTTGGAACCGGTCTCCGTGAGGGCGGTAGCGATGATGGTGAGTGAACCGCCGAACTCGATGTTACGGGCTGCACCGAAGAAACGTTTGGGTTTGTGCAGTGCCTGTGCCTCTACACCACCGCTGAGTACTTTTCCGCTCGACGGCGCTACCGTGTTGTATGCACGCGCCAGACGGGTGATCGAGTCAAGCAGGATGACTACGTCGTGACCGCTCTCCACAAGACGTTTCGCTTTCTCATGCACGATATTCGCTACGCGTACGTGGTTGTCGGCAGGCTCGTCGAAGGTCGAAGCGATCACTTCGGCGTTCACGCTGCGTTGCATGTCGGTTACCTCCTCCGGACGCTCGTCGATAAGGAGAATGATCATATACACTTCGGGGTTGTTCTTGAGGATGGCGTTGGCCAACTCCTTGAGGAGCACCGTCTTACCGGTCTTCGGTTGGGCTACTATCAGTCCACGCTGACCCTTACCGATCGGCGCGAAGAGGTCGATCATACGCACACTCAGGCTGTCATTATGACCTGTGCAGAGTTTGAATTTCTGATCCGGGAAGAGTGGGGTGAGGTTCTCAAACGCTACGCGTTTCTTGGCCAACTCAGGAGCCAGACCGTTGATGCGGATGACTTTGTCCATCGGGAAGAACTTATCCGGCTGCGGGTTGACGCGAATGGAGCACTCGACGGTGTCACCCGGCTTGAGACCGTACTGACGCACCTGATCTTTGCTCACATACACATCATCCGGCGAGGGCAGGTAGTTGTAGTCGGCAGAACGCAGGAAACCGTATCCGTCGGGCGCGCACTCGAGCGTTCCCATCGCGATGACGTTCTCCCCTAAGTTCGGCAGGTTGGTTACCGCCACCTCCGGCTCTTCGGCTTTCGGCTCTTCCACTTTCGGTGCTTCCACTTTCGGTGCTTCCACTTTCGGTGCTTCCACTTTCGGCGTTTCGGCCTTCGGTGTTTCTACTTTCGGCTCCTCTACCGGCGCTTCTTTCTTCTTTCTTCCGCGTTTCTTAGGCTCCGCCTTGGGTACTTCGTTCTCCACTTTCGGCTCTTCATTCTCCACTTTCTCCTCCGGCGCTTCGCCTAAGATACCTCCGGCCTGTTGGATGGTGCGGTTAGGACGGTGGTCATTGGCCTCCATCTGTTGCTGCATCTGTGCCATCTCTTCTTTCTCCGACCCCACGGTAGCCAGCACGCGCTCGTCGTGCAGAATAGGCGTCTCAATCTTCTTCGCTGTGCGCTTCACACCGCGTACACGCTCCCGTTTACCGGTCAGACCGGCGGCAGCACGCGCATCCTCTTTAGCCTGCACAACAGCCGCACGGTTGTCAGCCTGCGCATCCAGGATGGCATAACTCAACTCGCGGATCGTTTGGCTGCGGCGGGGTTTAAGACCCAGACTCTCAGCAATCTCGCGCACTTCATCGAGCGACATGCGCTCGAGTTTTTGTAATTCGTATTGCATAATAAAAAATAAATATGTACTTGAAAATATCTGAAAAGAAAGATCCTTCTTCTCAAATCGGGTGCAAAAGTACTACAAATATTTGAAATATGCAAGAATTTTTTCAATAAAATGCAAATAATACTATATTTTTTTTGCGTGCGCTTGCGTATTTGAAAAAAAAGCAGTACTTTTGTGCCGTAATTTGGATGAGTATGCGCATTGTTGTGCTGACCATAGGACTTGTTTTGCTGGCTGTAGTGCTGCTTTCGGTGGGGGTGATCTTCCGCAAAGACCATCAGTTTCGCTCCCAGCATATCCATCAGAACGAGCGCATGAAAGCCGATAAGATCCACTGCGCCAAGTCGATGGACAAAGAGCAGGAACGCAAGCAAGAACGAAAAATCGATATTAAAAAATTATAGACATGAACAAAGTACATTTGATTATTGAATCCGTTTTGGTAGCTGCTGTAGTTGCCCTGTTTATCCTTTTCTTCACCGTTACTCCGGGTGCCAAGAGACATGCTACCGAAGTAGAGGCACAAGGTGAGTTGCTCCCGATCGCGATCGTCAACACCGACTCGATCCTCAAGCACTACACCCTGGCTGTCGAGGCTACCGAGAAACTGCAGACACAGTACGAGGAGTCGATGGTGAAACTGGACGGCAAAGCCAAAGCGTTCCAGAAAGAGTACGAGACCTTCCAGCAGGATGTGCTCAATTTCCAAAAGAAACTGGAGGCGAATGCTTTCCTGAGCCGTGAGCGCGCAGAGAGCGAGCAACAACGCCTGCAGAAGAAAGAGCAACAGCTGCTCGCTAAACAGCAGGAACTGGAGAACCTTCGTCAGAAGCTCAGCAATGACTTCCTGGCGCAGCAGAACGAGTTGACTATGCAACTTCAGGACTCCCTGCAGCTCTTCTTGCGTGACTACAACGCTGACGGCCATCTGCACCTCATCATCAACGATGCTGTGCTGCTCAACAAAGCGGCCGGCTACGACGTAACCGACGAGGTCATCGAAGGACTAAATGCACGGTACGGCAAGTAAGCTGAAAACGGAAAACTGAAAACTGAAAACTGAAAACTAAAAACTGAAAGGTGAAAGGAGAAAGGTTGCATAGTGTGAAAGTGATAGGGCTTATTGTCCTTTCGGTTTTCATTTTTCATTTTTCACCTTCCTACGCGCAGCGTATCCCCCAGGCGATCGAGTATACAGAGATATACGATTTTCTGGAGGAACTGACTACGGACGGCGTCATACGCTCCAATGCGGCTGTCAAACCCTATACGCGGGACCATATAGCGGCATTGCTGCGTGAGGCGCAAAGCAAAGACTCGCTCCTCAACCGCCGTCAGAAAGAAGACCTGCAGTTCTACCTGCAGGACTACGCCCTCGAGTGCGACACGGTGCCGACGTACTACAGTTACGGCCATCGGCATGTGACCCAATGGATCACTCCTGTCTCGAACCTCAGCCTGGCCGATCCAAGTCTGCATATCCTGACTAAAGACAAAGTCTTTAAGATGCGTATCCGGCCTATCCTGGGCATGGACCTGAGTTATAACAAGAAGGGCCTCTTGATGCATCGCTGGTACGGCGCAGAGCTGCAGATGGATATCGCGCACCACCTCTCTATCTGGGGTTCTATACGCGATAACAGTTGGTCGGGACAAGGCGTCAACGGCTCGAAAGTATGCTACGGATGGACGCCGGACGGCTCTCCCTATCCGGCACTCAATAACTTCGCCGGCGTGCAGTACAAAGAGGCGAACTACGGCGGTGATTTCTCGGATTCTCGTGGCGGTATTTCGTTGTATATGTGGTGGGGTAGTATAGGCGTGCAGCGCGAGCGTATCACCTGGGGTGACGCGCAGCATTGCTCCAACATCCTCTCGGCGCATAACCCCGCCGTACCGATGTTCACTATCCAACTGACGCCCTGTAAGTGGTTCCAGTTTGATTATTTCCACGCATGGCTACCCTCGAACGTCATTGACTCGACCTATTGGTACGTAGAGCAGCAGACGGCAACCGAGACCCAGCGTGAGTACCGGCCGGCGAACAAGTTCATGGCGGCGAACATGTTCACGTTCATGCCCTGCAAGTACGTGCAGTTCAGTTTCGGTAACTCGATCGTCTATGCCGAGCGCAACGTCCAAGCCGCTTATTTCATTCCTATCGCGTTCTATAAGTCCCTCGACCACCTGTTGACGAAAGGACTGCACTCTGAGAACCAGAACAGCCAGGCTTTTGCGACTATCACCGTACGCCCGACGGACCACCTGCGTCTGTACGGCTCGTTCTTCCTGGACGAGTTCAAACTGGCGCGCCTCAAGCCCGATAACAAAGAGCATAACCCCGTCTCGTACCTCGTGGGCTTTAACTGGTCCGGATGGCCTGTCAAGGGCTTAGCGCTCCGCGGTGAGTTCATGCGGGCGTATATAGCGACTTACGAACACTCCATCAAGGTGCTGGACTACACCTCGAACAGTTACCAGATGGGTCATTACATGGGCGCGAACGCGCAGAGTATCTTTGTTCAACTCGCCTATCGGCCGACCCGTAGTCTGCGTCTTACGCTCGACTATACCAACAACACCAAGTATACGGCCTACGACTATATCCGCGGGGACATCAAGACCATCATCTCCCAGAAACCTTTTGACACGCCTATCTGGCGCGAAGATGCGGTGACGTTCAAGGCGATCTATGAGGTCTTCAACAACTGCTACGCGCATGTGGACTTCGTGTACAACAACGCCCGCGCTATTGAGCCGGACCCCGCTGACCCTGATGCCGAGCCGGCCGCCGACGTCCTCAATCGCTACACACCCGCTTATTTCCAAGGTCAGAACTTCACTTTCACCTGCGGCCTGTCCTTTGGCTTCTAAACGAGCGAGCTAATTTATTCACCTATAAAAACTCACTGTTATGAAACTAGACGAAATTATTGAATTGATGCGCAAGCGCGAAGTCGTGGATGCTTTTAATGCCCTTTTGCCGTTGGTGGATGATGGCAATTCCGATGCACAGAAGTTATTCATGGAGTTGGTACGAACAAGCTGGAACATGTTCTTGTTGTGCGACGACGAGGACTGCCTGCGTATCATCGAGGCCGGTGCCAAGAGCGGCGATCCTTGGTTAGGATATGCCTTTGCGCGCTACCATGATGCGGTGATGCCCGATTCGGACTCGCTGCAGATAGCAACCGATTATTATGACGCGGCGATGAAGTTCGGTATATCGGACGCGACGGTCTTTGAAGCCATGAGTTGGCGGGACGGTGAGTATGGTTTAATCAATACCAAACGCTATGTGGAGATGTGTCAGGCGGCGCTGAACGAAGGCAGTCACCGTGCGACCATGCAGGTGGCGCTGGACCGTATCTACGGCAACAGCGGCTATGATGCTAACCCTCAATCTATTCGTGATACCTTAGTGAATTTCGTGCATCAGAGTGATCAGACAGGTGAACATTACGATCCTCATTATCTGTGCCTTATCGCGCAGGCATGTGAAGAGTTGGGTGACCTGAACGAAGCGGCCGAGTGGTATGACAAAGCGCTCGATGCAGGTGATCCGAAAGCCTGCTATAACTTAGCCCTTCTCCGCGCGTGCGACGAGAACGGAGCAGTGGAGGACATTGATGTGTTCGGCGCCATCATGGAGCGCGGGCGCGAGATATACGCTCCTACGGCCAATATGGAGATCACGCTGGCTATGCCGCAGGAGTTCTTTGACGAGGCGGACGAAGAAGATCAAGAGAAATACTCCAATGCGATACTGGGAGAGTTGGAGTTGGCGGCCCAGATGGGTGAGCCTACGGCGGACTATCTCCTGGCTATCTACTACCGAGACGGTATGTTCGGCTTCGAGCAGGACTATGACGAAGCCTTCAAGTGGGCGGCACGCGGTGCGATCATTCGCGATAGCTCGTGTTTCGGAGTAATGGCCGATATGATCCGGGACGGTATAGCTCCGGGTAACTACAGCGAGGAGTTCCGGTATATATGTGAGCTCAAGGCCCTTCGCTACGGTAGCAATGAGTACATGGTTCCTGTCGTAGAGGCCTATAAACGCGGACACCTGACGGATTATGCTGCCGAGATAGAGCAGTTCTACCTTCCCCAGATAGAAGAGGAAGATGAATAAAAAGGAGCCTTCGGGCTCTTTTTTTTGAAAATTATTTGCACATATCAAAAAAAAGCAGTAAATTTGCACGCTTTTTGGTGAAAAGTATTATTGAAAATAATAAAAATTAGTATAAACATTTATTCCTCTGGGCTGGTTTAGAGGGGCTCTCAAACCTCGGGAGGACTTCGTGAGTCCGACCGAAGAGCGAGGGCATTACGTAGCGTCATTGAGCTGCAGAGCAGCGAATCACGCGAGTAATAGCCAGCAGCGAATGGCAAAAAAGAAAGAACAGTTCGTTAAACAAGACGAACAATTGCAAGAAGTGAATGAGGCGCTGACCGGCGCCGGTAAATGGATCGAAGACAATGCGAACCTGATCAGTTGGATCGTATGCGGTATTGCTGTAGTGGTATGCGCGATCATCGCCATCAACACCTACATCATCAAGCCGCACGCACAGGAAGCCAGCAACGAGAACGCCAAGGCTGTCGTTTATTTCATGAACGGCGACTACGACAAGGCGCTGGCCGGTGACGATGCGGAGTGCATCGGTTTTGAGGCTATCGCTGACGAGTACGGATTCTATCAGGAAGGTAAGCTCGCTGCCCTCTACGCAGGTATCTGCTATTTCGAAAAAGGCGACTACGAGCAGGCTGCTAAGTTCCTTAAGAAATTCGACGCAGACGACCTGAACATCGACCCCGCTGCACATCAGTTGCTGGGTGACGCGTATGTGGAGCTCGGTGAGTACGGCAAGGCTACCAAGGCCTTCGAGTCTGCTGCTAAGTCGGGCAATGACATCATCGCGCCGATGAGTCTGAAGAAAGCCGGTATCGTGTACCTCAAGGAGGGCAAGAAAGGTCAGGCGCTGAAAGCCTTCAAGGCCATCAAGGAGAACTATCCTTCTTCGTCAGAGGCTCAGGATATCGATAAGTATATCGCAATTGCAGAGTAATGACTACGGATCTATCCAAATACGACGCAAGTCAACTGCCTAGCGCTGATGTTCTCGGACGTCAGCGCTATGCAATTATAGTTGCCGAGTGGAACAATGAGATCACTTACGCATTGGCGCAGGGCGCGATAGATACCTTGCTCAAACACGGCGTAGCGCATGAGAACATCGACGTAGTGCATGTGCCGGGAGCGGTGGAGCTGACGTATGGTGCTGCACGTTTGATGAGAGAAGAGCGTATCGACGCGATCATCGTCATTGGTTGTGTGATCCAAGGCGACACGCCGCATTTTGACTACGTCTGTCAGAGTGTGACGCAGGGCGTAGCGATGCTCAATACGCAAGGCAAGGTGCCTGTTATCTTCTCTGTGCTGACCGTTCTCAACCGCCAGCAAGCGCTGGACCGTTGTGGCGGCAAACTCGGTAACAAAGGTGTCGAAGGAGCTGTGACGGCCATTAAGATGGCTAACCTGTAACCCGTAACCCCTCATGAAAGTCTATAAGTTCGGTGGAGCATCGGTGAAGGACGCAGCAGGCGTTCGGAACTTAGAGTCTATTGTGCGTCAGGCAGACGTGCAGGACGGACTGATGGTGGTCGTGTCTGCTATGGGAAAGACGACCAATGCCCTCGAGCGTGTAGTGGAGTTCTGCGATGCCGGTAAGGAAGATGCGGCGCTCAACCAATGGATAGACATCATTGACTTCCATGTAGCCATCATGAAAGAGCTGGGTCTCCAGCCCGGCACCGATATTCGCCTTCAAGGCGAGATACCTTTTGACCCCGCACTGCCTTACGACGAGAACTACGACCAGATCGTCTCGATGGGTGAGATCTTGTCCACCCAGATCATTGCGGTCTATCTGCTCAAGCAGGGCCTGAGTGTCGAATGGTGGAACATGCCGAAGTTACTTCGTACGGATGACACTTGGCGCGAAGCCAAGGTGGACAGCGAGACCTCTGCGGCGGTCATCAAAGCAGGGTGGGAGCGTCCTAACCGTCCGCAGATAGTGGTCACACAAGGCTTCATAGGCGGCACGGCGGAAGGCAAACGCACGACGCTCGGCCGTGAGGGTTCGGATTACTCCGCGGCACTCTTCGGTAACTACCTCGATGCCGAGTCCGTGACGATCTGGAAAGATGTGCCGGGTATCCTTAATGCCGATCCGCGTATCGAACCCAATACGGTGCTGATACCCTCCTTAAGGTATATGGACGCGGTCGAGTTGGCTAACTCCGGTGCGCAGGTGATGCACCCCAAGACCATCCGTCCGCTGGAGAACAAACATATACCGCTGTATGTGCGTCCCTTTGGAGACCCGCAAGCAGCAGGATCGGTCATCTCGGACGACGGAGTAGGACCGATCGGTATACCGGTCTATATATGGCGCAAGAACCAGATTCTCATTACTATGCGCGCGAAAGACTTTGCGTTCGTGCTGGAGGAGAGTCTGAGTGAGATCTTTGATATCATCCACAGAAACCGTCTCAAGGTGTCGCTCATTCAGTCCTCGGCCGTGACGATCTCCGTGTGCGTGGATAACACGCGTTTTGTGCCCGATGCCCTCGAGGCCCTCAAGGCACGTTTTAATGTCAGTTACAATGACCACTTGTCGCTGCTCACCATCCGCGGTACAACACCCGAGATCCTCGAGCGCGCCAAGGCCGGTCGTACGATTATGCTTAGCCAGACCACCCGCCGTACTGCGCGACTTGTGGTCAAAGAAAATGAAAACTAATATCTAACCATGGAGCACTTAAAAGAATATTTTACCATTGTCTATTGGCGTGACCTGCTCGTTACTTTCTGGCACGCATTAGGCACACTTAAGTTCTGGAAAGAACTGCTGATGATGACACTTGGTATGAGTGTGGGCGCTGCAGCGGTCTATTATTTCCTGATGCCGAGTCACCTGATCGTAGGTTCGATCTCCGGTCTCTCGATCGTACTGAACACGCTCTTTGGCGGGACGACCGATACCTTCTCCTATTGGGTGATGGGTATCAATGCCTTCCTGCTCTTGCTGGCGTTCATCCTCATCGGAAATGAGTTCGGTGCCAAGACCGTCTATACGGCTATGATCCTTGGTCCGTTGACGCAGGTATGGGAGTGGATTTACCCGAACTATCATTTTACACACAAGGTGATCGAGGCACCGCAGATCCTGGCGCAATTGCAGGCGGGTCAGAGTGTACTCGACGCACATGGCAACCCCTATATCCTCAGCCGTTCGGGCGAAGTGATGGAGCGCGTCAGAGACAGCGTCATGAGTGGCGGTCTGGGCATGGGCGATGTGTGGTTCGACCTCATCTGCTTCGTGCTCCTCTTAAGTATCTGTCAGGCGGTTCTCTTCCGTATCAACGCCTCCACCGGAGGACTCGACATACTCGGTAAGATCGTCAACAAATACCTGCATTTCGACATCGGCACGTCGGTCGCTATCGGCGGTATCGCCATCTGTTGTACCTCTTTCCTGATCAATGACTTCCGTATGGTCGTCATTGGTATCATCGGTACGTGGATCAACGGCCTGGCTATTGACTATTTCACCGCCTCGCTCAATAATCGCAAGCGTGTCTGCATCGTTTCGGATGAGTCCGAGCGTGTGCGTGCTTATATCGTGGATACTCTTGTGCGCGGCTGCTCCATCTATAAGATACAAGGTGGATATAGCCGGGAAGAGCATATTGAGATCCAGACGCTGCTTACGCAGAATGAGTTCTCGGCCCTCATGGAGTTTATCCGCAACAATAAGATCAAAGCCTTCATCACGGCCGGTAACTGCTTTGAGGTCTATGGACTTTGGTTTAGGCACAAGAAGAAAAACGGCAAGACTGTCATCGTCAATGAGTGACGAATGGAAAATGGAGAATGAAAAATTAAAAAATTTAAAGATATGAAACCAACATTATTTATTTTGGCAGCCGGTATGGGCAGCCGGTACGGTGGACTCAAACAGATGGACGGTCTGGGCCCGAACGGTGAAGCTATCCTGGACTACAGCGTCTATGATGCGCTCCGCGCGGGCTTCGGTAAGATCGTGTTTGTCATCCGCAAGGACTTCGAGGACGATTTCCGTCGCGTCGTGCTGAGTAAGTACGAAGGTAAGGTACAGTGTGAGCTTTGTTTTCAGTCGGTAGACAAAGTGCCGGCAGGGAGCACCTATAACCCCGAACGTAGCAAACCGTGGGGTACCAACCACGCCGTGCTCATGGGTAAAGACCTCATCAAAGAGCCGTTTGCGGTCATCAATGCCGATGATTTCTACGGCAAAGAGTCTTATCAGGTGCTGCATGACTTCCTCTGCTCGGTAGAGGGCAAGAAAGGCCAGTACTGCATGGTAGGCTACCGTGTATGCAACACCCTCAGCGAGAACGGTTCGGTCAGCCGCGGTGTCTGCACGACCAATGCCGAAGGCCATCTGACGGACGTCGTAGAGCGTACGAAGATCGAAGACAAGAACGGCACGATCGTCTTTACTGAAGACGGTGTCGATACGCCGCTTGACCCGCATACACCCGTGTCGATGAACATGTGGGGCTTTACTCCCGAGTACTTCGAGTACAGCGAGAAAGCTTTTAAAGAGTTCCTCGCTGCGCACGGACAGGAACTGAAGTCGGAGTTCTATATCCCGACGCTCGTCAACCAACTTATCGGTGAAGGCAAAGCCACCTGTAAGGTGCTTGACACCCCGTCTAAGTGGTTCGGTGTGACCTATTCGGAGGACCGCCCGCAAGTAGTTATGAAGATCAACCAACTCATCGCTGCCGGTGAGTATCCCGCTAAACTGTTCTGATTATGGCAAGAATACTTGTTACCGGTGGTACCGGATATATAGGTTCGCATACAGCCGTCGAACTGATGCAGCAAGGCTTCGATGTGACCATCGTAGATAACCTCAGTAACTCGTCCATCGACGTACTCGACGGCATCGAGGCCATCGTAGGCCGTAAGCCCGCGTTCGCGAACATCGACTGCGGTAACTACATGGACTTGGACAATGTCTTCACTTCCTATCCCGATATCGTGGGTGTGATTCATTTTGCAGCCAGCAAGGCGGTGGGTGAGTCGGTGGAGAAACCGCTTCTTTATTACCGCAATAACATCGGCAGCCTCATCACCTTGTTAGAAGTGATGAAGCAGCACGGAGTGCAGAACATCGTCTTCTCGTCCAGTTGTACGGTCTATGGTCAGCCGGATCAGGCTCACCTGCCTGTGGATGAGACCGCGCCTATCCAGACGGCTCTCTCGCCCTATGGCAACACCAAGCAGATCAACGAGGAGATCATTCGGGACGAGGCACATGCAGACAAATACCTGCACGCGACCATCCTGCGTTACTTTAACCCGATAGGTGCGCATCCGTCGGCTGAGATAGGTGAGTTACCGAATGGTGTACCGCAGAATCTGCTACCTTTCATCACGCAGACTGCTGCCGGCTTGCGTCAGGAACTCAAGGTCTTCGGCAATGACTATAATACCCCCGACGGCTCTTGTATCCGCGACTATATCTACGTAGTAGATCTGGCCAAAGCGCATGTGAAGGCGATCGACCGTATGCTGCACGCCAAGGACCGCGAGCAGGTGGAGGTCTTCAACCTCGGTACCGGCACCGGCCTGTCCGTGCTCACACTCATCAATGAGTTCGAGGCCGCTACCGGCGTGAAGATTCCGTACACCATCGTCGGCCGTCGTGAAGGCGATATCGAACAAGTATGGGCAGCGCCGAAGAAAGCGAACGAAGTGCTGGGTTGGAAAGCCGATACGCCCATTCGTGACGTTCTCGCCTCCGCGTGGAAATGGGAAAAGCATATTAGAAATATTAAGTGATGCTGTATCCGTTTAAGTTTAGAGCGCAACTCTTCCATAAACTCTGGGGAGGACACACGATAGCCAAATGGTATGACCATGTGCCGGCGGACTATGAGAACGTCGGTGAGGCCTGGGTCATGTCCGATATCGAGAAATACCCTACAGAAGTGGCCAACGGTTCGCATGAGGGCGACAGCCTGCAGGACCTGCTCGAGGTCTATATGGATGAGTTGGTGGGTGAGAAAGTGTACGATGTGTTCGGAAACCATTTCCCGCTGTTGTTGAAGTTCATTGATGCCGTCGATGACCTCTCTATCCAGGTGCATCCGGACGATGACTATGCGCTTGAGAATGAGCACTGCCCGGGTAAGACGGAGATGTGGTATGTGTTGCCGGCCGAAAGCGACTCCTCGGTCTATTTGGGTTGGACGCAGACCATGAACTCCTCTCTTATCCACGCCGCTATATCCGACGGTTCTCTCGCGCGCTATCTGCGCGAATATAAGGTACGCGCGGGCGATGTGGCCTATATCCCTTCGGGGACCGTGCATGCAATGCGACGCGACACCATTGTGGCGGAGATACAGGAGAACAGCGATATCACCTATCGTCTGTATGACTATAACCGCGTCGGTAATGACGGTAAGATGCGTCCGCTCAAGCTGGATAAGGCCCTCGAAGTGATGGACTATGCGCCGGTAGAGGAAGCGGTTGTCACTCATCCGGAGCCTGTGCTCAACGGAGCGGTTAACCTCAAGAAGACACCGTTCTTTACCGTCAATGAACTCAACCTGACGGTTCCTGTGCAGCGCGACTATGCACCGCTGGACAGTTTTGTGGCATATATGTGCGTTGAAGGAGCGTGTGATGTCACCGCCCTCGACAGCGAGACGGAAGATAAGACCGCCTCACTCCGTAAGGGTGAAGCTGTTCTGATCCCGGCTTGCCTCAATGACATTGTCATCACACCCAAAGACGGGTGCAAGCTCCTGGAGATATACGTAGAACTATAAAAAAAAGAAGAGGCGCGAGCCTCTTTTTTTATTGGAAGAACGAGAAATGCACACTTCCGTACGTGCGCGTCTCTATGTGCCGAGGATGGTTTGTAAAATCGGTATCTTTACCGTGCTCAATAACGAGCCATCCGTTTTCTTTTAATATGCCTTGTGCCAAAATCTTATCCGGCAGAGTAGGTAACTGCTCTAAAGCATAGGGTGGATCGGCAAAGATAAAATCGAACTTTTGCCGGCAAGCATTGAGGAACTTAAACACATCGCCGCGAATAAGGCTGAGGTTCTTGATGCCTAACTGCTTGCAGCAGGATATGATCCAGTTCTGCTGCACATGAGCCAACTCAACCGCTGTCACTTCGCGGGCTCCCCGACTGATGCACTCAATACCGATACCGCCCGTGCCGGCAAACAAGTCCAGCACGTCTATCCCCTCAAAATCCATTCGGTTGTTGAGCAGATTAAACAGGCTCTCCTTGGCGAAGTCCGTAGTGGGCCTCGCGGTGATATTTTTAGGGGGCGACAACCGCCGCCCCCCATATGTACCACTAATTATCCGCATGGCTGTTCGGGTGTCGAGCCGCTCGACTTATTCCCAGTTACCTGCGTTGTTATTCGGAGCATAGATATCACCGATCTTCAGACCGGGGTAGTGCTCCAGTTTCTGCTCGCGGTCAATGAGGTTAACCAACTCCTGCTTGTTCAGGTCGCCCAGATAAGCCTCAAACGGTGCACGTGCCTCAAACAGAGGAACACGGATACCCTGGCTCGTCTTGTAGCTGTTGTTGGTCTCCATCTCAAAGCGCTTGCCGTCGCTGAACGGGATCTCTACGATACCGGCAATAGTCTGCTCGTCGTATTTGCCTTTGTACAGCGATTGAATCATGTTCGACTCGATGGTGTCACGACGGAAACCGGCTAAGCCATTCTTCTTCACCTCTTTGTCGTTCGCCCAGATGTACTCATACAGTGCATCTACATCGTTGGGGTCCAATTTCAGTTTTTTGTTCTTCAACGCAGCTGCTTTTGCCTTATTCAGGATCTTAACAGCTTTGTGCTCCGTCAGACCGGCCTCTAACTGCTTGTCAGTCAGACGTCCTTCCTTCATCACCTCTTTCTTAGGCGCAGTGCGCAGGAAGAGCAACAGGCTGTCCAAATCAGCAGTGAAGATACCTTTCTGGTGATGGAACTCAACCTCTGCGGTACGCAGATCAACCAAGTTGTTGATGACGGCTACCTCGCGTTGAGCACGTGTGTCCTCAAACTTAATAGGTGTCGTAACACTCTGTACACAGAAAATCAACATAACGATTGCTGCTACACTCAGCACGCAAATAACGATTAATCTTGATGCTTTCATATGGTAAAATTTAAATATATTTTCAAAATTCGCCGCAAAGTTACAAAAAAATTTTTATATATGCAAAAAAAATCGTAACTTTGCAGCGATTTTTATTTTTGAATGAATGGAAGACAGCAATAAAGTCCTGTTTGATATACTTAATGAGCGTCTGGATCTAATGCGTCAGTTGGATACGGAGGGTGACTCGGAGAAGCGTAGGCATATCGCCAAGGAGACGCAGACTCTGCACGCTCCGATGGCCCATCGTCTCGGTCTGTATCAGATTAAGACGGAGATGGAAGACCTGGCGCTTAAGTTCCTCGACTACGACACCTATAAGTATATCGCGCACGCGTTGAATGCGAAGAAAGCGGAGCGCGAAGACTATATCGCGCGTTTTATTGCGCCGTTGGAGGAGAAACTCAAAGCGGAGGGTTTTACCTTTACCATCAAGGGTAGACCGAAATCCATTCACTCCATCTACCATAAGATGCAGGCACAGCACTGCGACGTGGATCGTATCTATGACCTGTTCGCGATCCGTATCATCCTCGACTCTCCTTTAGAGAAAGAGAAATCGGACTGCTGGCAAGTCTATTCACTCATCACCGATATCTTCCCGCCTAACCCGAAACGTCTGCGCGACTGGCTCTCCGTACCCAAGGAGAACGGCTATGAGTCGCTCCATACGACCGTGTTAGGACCCGATAAACGCTGGGTAGAGGTGCAGATCCGTACGCGCCGTATGGACGAAGTGGCAGAGAAAGGTGTAGCGGCGCACTGGTCGTACAAAGGAGTCAAAGACAGCCTCATGCAACGCAAGGGAGACGTCTATGTCTTCACACCTACGGGCGATCTGCGTCGTCTGCCCGAAGGCGCTACGGTGCTGGACTTCGCGTACTCCATACATAGCGAAGTAGGTGCACACTGCGTCGGAGGAACGATACGAAACCAGAACGTCTCGATCCGTCAGAAATTGGAGAACGGTGACCAGGTTTCTGTCCTCACTTCGCCTAACCAGCACCCGAATGCCGACTGGTTGACCTTCGTTGCTTCTACCAAGGCCAAGAACAAGATCCGTCAGGCACTCAAAGAGATCGAATACAAACAGGCTGCCGAAGGCAAGGAGATCATTGACCGTAAGTTCAAGAACTGGAAGATCACTTACACCGAAGGGGACATCACCAAGATGGCCATCAAACTGGGCTACAAGGCTGTGTCGGATATGTATCAGTCGGTAGCGACCGGCAAGGAAGATGTACAGCGACTTAGAGACGTGTTGCTCGAACCCGATGAGACGCCTGTTACCCCGCGCGAACATACGGAGTATGTCGATCGGTCTGAACTGAAGGGCCTTGCCATCGAGGTGGATATGAACGTCAAGAACGTCGATTATAACCTCTCGAAATGCTGCAACCCGCAGCCCGGCGATCCGATCTTCGCCTTCGTATCCGTGCTCAAAGGTATCCGTATCCACCGCATTGACTGCCCCAATGCCAATGATATCCGGGAACGTTATCCCTATCGTGTCCTTCCTGCCCGCTGGGCCAAAAAATCGTAAATCGTGTCAGACTATCCCAGCATATTATTGGAGCAGGCGGTGAACCAAATGGCCTCACTGCCGGGAGTAGGGCGCAGAACAGCCTTGCGGCTCGTGCTGCACCTGTTGCGTCAGTCCGATGAGCAGGTGGAGGCGTTTTCCGGTGCATTCACGCGCCTGAAGAAAGAGGTCATCTACTGCCGCGAATGCCATAATATATCCGACACCGAGATCTGTCCGATATGTGCTTCGCCGCGCCGCGACCATCGAACGATTTGTGTCGTGGAGAACGTGCAGGATGTCATGTCCATTGAGAATACAGGTCAATATACCGGCGTCTATCATGTGCTCGGCGGCATCATCTCACCCATGGAAGGCGTCGGACCCAAGGATATCGAGATCGACTCCCTCATCGAGCGTGTCTCCAAAGGAGACATCGACGAGATCATCCTCGCTCTCCCCACCACCATGGAAGGCGACACGACAAACTTCTATATCTACCGCCGCCTTCAAAATGCAGGCATTGACGTCAAGATCTCACAAATTGCCCGCGGTGTGGCGGTAGGCAACCAAATCGAATATACGGACGAGATAACACTCGGACGATCCATCGTAAACAGAACGGAATTTAAAGGATAATATGGAAAAAGTAGTACGACAACTGAATTGGATTTATTACGGCCAGATGGTCATCGCGCTCATCGTGCTGACGGCTATGTATTTTGCCTTCTCTAAGGGCCTCTACGAACCCCTCGATCGCATGTCGAGATTAGGTATTACGGTGCAATACATCGTCATCATCGATGCGTTGATCACGATTCCTTTTGGCCTGTATATCGTCAAACTCTTCAAGCCGCGTACTGAGAAGACCTATTTCAAATGTGCGGCATCGCGTATCCTGCTGGCCAGTAACGCGATGATCTTCGGTATCTTTGCCTATTACTGGATGGGTTGCTATCAGTCCATGTTATGGGTAGCCGCCATCTCTGCTGTCGCTTGGTATTTCACTAAGCCTACGCTTGGAAAAGCCGAAGAAGAAACAACACCCGAAGACCCCAATATACCTACTTATTGATATGATAATTGCATGTGATTTTGACGGCACCATCGTCACCCACGAGTACCCGAAGATCGGCAAACCGATACCGTTTGCCATACAGACCCTGAAGAAACTGCAGGAAGAGGACCATCACCAGGTCATCCTCTGGACCGTGCGCGAAGGGGATCTGCTGCAAGAAGCTTTGGACTATTGTAAGTCCAAAGGACTTGAGTTCTATGCGGTCAACTCCAACTATCCCGAAGAGGAACCCGAACATGGTACGGCGCGTAAACTCGTCGCGGATCTTTGGATAGACGACCGTAACTTAGGCGGTCTGCCCGACTGGGGAGTCATCTATAACATGATCCATACCGGTCATCCTTTTGAACCTGCTCCGCAAGGCAATATGGAGGACCTGCGCCCCAAGAAAAAAGGCTTCTTTGCTCGCCTGTTTGACTAACATATATAGCCAAATCAGACTAGCGAGACAGAATCGAGAGAGAATCGGAACGGACTTATTAGCGAGTTATTGCAGTGTATTCTATGATTAAACTAAGAAAAATAGAACCTTCAGATCTGCCGTACCTTTATCGATGGGAGAACGATGCGACTGCTTGGGCCGACGGAGCGAACCACAACCCGCTCTCCCAACAGGACCTGCGTGACTATATCGCGTCCACTACCGGCGATATCTACAAGGACGGTCAGCTTCGCCTTGTCATCGAAGAGGACGGCGCGACGCTGGGTTGTATCGATCTCTTTGACTTCGATCCCCGTAACAGACGTGCGGCGTTGGGAGAGTACATCGCGCCCGAATATCGCGGCAAAGGAGTAGGGAAGGAGGCGCTCCGGCTGCTCGAAGAATACGCATTCGGACACCTCAACCTTCGTGTCCTCTATGCCGTCATTGCTACCAACAATGCTCCTTGTTCTGCCCTCTATCGCACGGCAGGTTATACGCCTTCATCGCCTCTCGCAGCATGGACGCTGGAGTCCGATGCCATCCTTTGGCTCAAAAAAAATGCATAAATTTGCAGAATTATTTGCACAATTCAAAAAAAAGCAGTAATTTTGCAGCCGCTTTCCGCAAACGGGTAGTAGTTCTTATCTCACTACGTTCGAACGATTTACTACCCACTCGGCGGAACCGAGCGGGTAGTAGTTCAGCCCGGTTAGAATGCCTGCTTTGGGAGCAGGAGGTCGTGAGTTCGAATCTCGCCTACCCGACAAGGAGTCACGCATGTGGCTCCTTTTTATTAAACATTAAACATTCAACACTAAACATTATAGTGTACAAGGCTATCTTTATTGACATAGACGATACGCTGCTCGACTACGTTCCTTGTTGTCGAGAGGCTTTTGATGCAGCACTGGGAAGAGAGTCCGACGAACTCTTCCAACTCTTTTTTGACATCTCAGGTCGTCTCTTCTCTGAAGCCAAGCGCGGTCTGCATACGATAGCCGAAGTGATGGAGCTTTATCCGGCGGAGTTCTGTGAGAAAGCGGGACTTGGTAGTGAAGCGGTAGAGCCGTTCAAGCACGCTTTCCGTGCTGCATGGGGTACGACGCACACCCTTGTACCGGGTACGATAGAGACGCTCGAAGCGCTCCGCGCAAAAGGCTATCGGCTCTTTGCGGCCAGCAACAGCTTCGGTCATCTGCAGCGTTCCCGCTTGCAGCATGCAGGGATATTGGCGTATTTCGAAGACACCTACATCTCCATGGATATAGGCTACGACAAACCCGATGTCCGTTTCTATGAAGAGGCGCTGCGTCGTTGCGGATTGCAACCCAACGAGGTGCTGATGGTAGGAGACTCGATGACAACAGATATCCAGGGTGCCAAAGCCGCCGGACTCGACACTTGTTTCTTTGACCGCAGAGGAGAAGGCACGGCAAAAGAAGACATTTTGACCATCACCAGCCTACCGGAATTACTGAAATATGTATAATTTTTATAAAAAATGGCATACACTCTTGTGTATGTCATTCTTTTTTTGTAATTTTGCAGCGCTATTTGTGAGCAGATAAAATTTAACCACTATATGAAAGTAAACTACCTCGAGTCTCGACATATCGGACTCACCCCTGAAGACGAGAAACACATGTTAGACGCCATCGGCGCAGAGTCGATTGACGCACTTGTTCGCGAGACAATGCCGGCAGATATTCTCTTGCCGGAGCCCATCGAACTGGAAGAACCGTACACGGAGCAGAAACAACTGGAAGCGGCCGAGACGCTGCTATCGGAGAATGTGCCCGCCCGATCGTATATCGGTCGCGGTTGGTACGGTACCATCACGCCGGCTGTCATTCGTCGCAACGTACTCGAAAACTCTGTTTGGTACACTAGTTATACGCCCTATCAGGCCGAAGTGAGTCAAGGCCGTCTCGAAGCGCTCTTTGTCTTCCAAACCATGATCAGTGACCTCACCGGTCTGCCTCTGGCTAACTGCTCGTTGTTGGACGAAGCCACCGCAGCCGCGGAGTCAGTAACGATGATGCGTAACTTACGCAGCCGTGAGCAGGTCAAAGCCAACGTGCGCAAAGTCTTTGTGGACGAGAAAGTCTGGCCGAACACCTTATCCGTCTTGCATACACGTGCAGCAGGTCAGGACATCGAGATAGTGACCGGCTCATACGCCGACTTCACACCCGACGAGACCTTCTTTGGTGCGCTTGTTCAATGGCCCAACTCCGACGGCTCCATTGAGGAATACGACGCCTTCATCGAGGACTGCCATGCTGCCGGACTCAAAGTGACGGTAGTGGCCGACCTCCTGGCTCTGACACTGCTCAAGCCCCTGGATGCCGATATCATGTGCGGCACCGCCCAGCGTTTCGGTCTCCCGATGGGCTTTGGTGGTCCGACAGCCGGCTATATGGCTACCCGCGATGAGTTCAAACGCGACATGCCGGGACGTATCATCGGTCTGAGCAAAGATAAATACGAGCACCCTGCTTATCGTCTGGCTCTCCAGACACGTGAGCAGCATATCAAGCGCGAGCGCGCGACGTCGAATATCTGTACATCCGAGGCCCTCTCTGCCATGATGGCAGGTTTCTACGGCGTCTATCACGGTGCAGAAGGTATCCGCGAGATTGCCGAAGGAATCCACTCCAAAGCTGTCTATCTGAGCGAGATGCTCCAAGCCTATGGCTACGAGCAGGAGAACGTAGAGTTCTTTGATACGCTCAAGATCCGAGTGAATGAGGAATGGTTGAGCGCACTGAAGGACAAGGCCGAAGAACTGGGCATCAACCTCTACTTTGACCCGCAAGGTTGGGTTGGTCTGTCCATCGACGAGACGGTGGATATAGATGATATGAATGACCTGATCGAACTCTTTGCCGAGACGTCTGGAAATATGCCGTGTTACGAAGAGTCCGACGATGCCTTCGAAGGTCTCTGGGCCATTGACGAGAGCCGTGTACGCGAAATCGATTATTTGCAGGCGGAGGTATTCAAGAAATACCATACAGAGACGGAGTTGATGCGCTATCTCAAGCGTCTGGACCGCAAAGATATCTCCTTGGCAACATCCATGATCCCGCTTGGTTCGTGTACCATGAAACTCAACCCGGCCGCTGCGATGATACCTATCACCTTCAGCGGAGCTATGAATGTACATCCCTTAGCGCCTGCTGACCAAGTGCTTGGTTACCAGACCATCATGGAGGAACTCAAAGACCAACTCTGTGCCATCACAGGCTTTGATGCTTGCACGCTGCAACCTACCTCAGGAGCAGCAGGTGAGTACACAGGCTTAGTTGTCATTCGCGAACATTTCCGTCGTCTCGGTCAGCCCGAACGTAAGATCCTCCTTATCCCTGCATCGGCGCACGGAACAAATCCTGCTTCCTGCGTACAAGCCGGCTTTGTGCCTTGTGTAGTGAAGTGCGACGAACAAGGTAACACCGACCTCGCAGACTGGCGTCAGAAAGCCGAAGAAGCCGGCGAACAACTGGCAGGCTGTATGATCACTTATCCTTCCACACACGGTATCTTCGAGCAGGAGATCCGCGCGATGATAGCCGCTATCCATGAGAACGGCGGACTTGTATACATGGACGGCGCGAACATGAACGCACAGATAGGTTGGACGAATCCTGCCTTCATTGGTGCCGACGTATGCCACCTTAACCTGCATAAGTCCTTTGCTTCGCCGCACGGCGGTGGAGGACCGGGTGCCGGTGCTGTATGCTGTACCGAAGACCTGGCAGAGTGCCTGCCGACGGAAGATACGAACCGTGTCTCCGCAGCGCTGTACGGCAATGCGAACATGGCCCTTATCTCATGGGGCTATATCGCGATGTTAGGCGCAGAAGGCCTGCGTCATGCGACTGCAGCCGCTATCCTCTCGGCCAACTATATGGCTAAACGGCTCAAAGATGCCTACGGCATCGTCTATACCGGCGCAACAGGTAGAGTAGGACATGAACTGATTCTCGACTGCCGTCAATTCCATGCCATCGGCATCACCGAAGCGGATATCGCCAAGCGTCTGATGGACTTCGGCTATCACGCCCCGACGCTCTCTTTCCCGGTTCATGGTACGCTGATGGTAGAGCCTACAGAGTCCGAGTCGCTTGAAGAGATCGACCGTTTCTGCGACGTCCTCTTGCAGATTCGTCAAGAGATAGCGGATATCGAGTCCGGCAAAGCCGACAAGACGGACAACGTGCTGCTCAATGCCCCGCACCCGGAGTACGAAGTAGTAGCCGATGAATGGACGCACCCCTATAGCCGTCGTGAGGCTGCTTATCCGACAGAGTGGGTAGCGCAGACCAAGTTCTGGTGCCCTGTCGGACGTGTCGATAATGGCTTTGGAGATAGAAACCTCATAGCACGTTTTGAATGAAAAAAAGACAACCCATAAGTGACCTGCGCGACCACCTCAAGTCGTACTACCGTGCGCTGCCTTGGATCACCCTCAAGGAGTTATTGTTGATCGTCATCAGCACGATTCCTTATGCGCTGACTGTCAACCAGTTATTGGTGCCGCATGCCATCGTCGGAGGCGGTGTGACGGGTCTGTGTGAGATCATCTATTTCGCTACCAACACCTACGTCCCCATCTGGCTCAGTAGCGCGCTGATCAATATCCTGCTGCTTATCCTCGCCGCTATCACGGTAGGTTGGCGGTATGCCCTGCGTACGGTCTGGGGCGTCATGTGGCTGACCATATGGCTCAAGGTCATACCTATCGCTACCGTCCCGCTCTTGACAGACGCGTTCATGGCTGTCGTCATTGGTGGTTTGTTTACAGGCTGTTTCTTGGGTATCTGTTTCCTCAATAACGGCTCGACGGGAGGTACGGACATCGTAGCGATGATCGTCAACAAGTACCATCACCTCCCCATGGGACGAGTGCTGCTCTTTGCGGATATGACCGTCATATCTTCGGCCTTCTTCCTGCCTACCATTCAGGCTGCAGGACTGCAAGGCGCCATCGAGAAGATACTCTTCGGTCTGACATATACTTTCATGGCTTCAACGGCCGTCGATTGGGTTATGAACCGCATGCGGCAGTCGGTACAGTTCATGATCTTCACCAAAAAATCCGACGAGATAGCTCAGGCTATCATCTCGCAGGCTCATCGTGGCTGCACGATCCTGGATGCGCAAGGTGGTTTTAGCAAACAACCCATGAAGGTCGTCACCTGTATTGCCCGCTCGTATGAGTCGGCAACGATCTTCCGTCTCGTCCGTGCTATTGACCCGAATGCTTTCGTAAGTCAGAGTCAGGTACGCGGCGTGTTCGGACAAGGTTTTGACCCAATGGCAAATGGCAAATAATATGGGATACTTACCTCGATACAGTCAGTTAGTCAACCCGCACAAAGCTCCTCAGTTCAGGGCGCGGGTAGTGTTTGAATACATCGCCATCATCTTAGGTATAGCGCCTATGGCGCTGATGGTCAACTGGGTGTTGCTGCCTCATGCGTTTGTGGGCGGCGGGTTGACAGGTATTTGCTCTGCTATCTATTACGTCACCAATGGTCTCTTTCCCTCTGTCTTCCCCGAGTACGGAGGTGCTATTCCCGTGTGGCTGACGACCTTTGTGATCAACGCGATACTGCTGCTTATTGCCGGTCTTACGGTAGGATGGCGTTTCTGTATCCGCACGATGGTCGGAGTAGCGGCTATCACGTTTTGGTATCGTGTGATACCTATTCTGCCGGAGCCTATCATTGCTGACCCATGGCTCGGCGCTATCATCGGCGGTTTTGTCTTTGGCCTGAGTTTAGGCTGTGTGCTGACAGCGGACGGTTCTTCGGGAGGAACGGATATCGTAGCGATGATAGTGAACCACTACCATAACATATCGCTGGGCAATATCATGCTCCTTTGCGATATCCTTATTATCGCGTCGGCATTCTTCCTACCCTTGCCGGAGTCGATGCTCAAAGAAGGAGGCAATCCCACGTATCTGCAGATCAAGCGTGTGCTCTATGGTGTGGCGATGACTATTTCCTATACGGTCGCGGTAGATTGGTTAATGGCGCGCGTACATCAATCCGTACATTTCCTTATCTATTCAAGCAAATACGAAGAACTGGCTTCAGCGATCAATACGACCGTCAACCGCGGTGTGACAGTGTTGGACGGTACCGGCTGGTATTCCAAGAAGCCCGTCAAGGTCATCTCTGTCCTGGTACGTAAGCCCGAGAGCTCATTGGTCCTCAGCCTTGTGAACGACATAGACCCAGAAGCACTCGTTTCCTATGCAGACGTCAAAGGTGTCTTCGGCTCAGGATTTGATAAAATAAAGGCAAAATAGCAAAAAAATGCGCAAATATTTGCGTATGTCAAATTTTTGTTGTACTTTTGCACCCGCTTTCGAAAGGAGAGTTGTCTGAGTGGTCGAAAGAGCCGCACTCGAAATGCGGTATACGCATTACGTCGTATCGGGGGTTCGAATCCCTCACTCTCCGCAAACGCTGTAAATCAATGATTTACGGCGTTTATTTTATAAAATCGGGTAAGAATCGGGTAAAAAACGGGTAAAATTGAAATTCATTTACCCGTTTTCTATTTTTATAAATTACTGAAATACAGTGTTTTGTAAAATCATTACTTCGAACTCCTAAAAGAATCTTTATATTTTGGGTTCGAATCCCCAACTTTAGAGTGATATTAACAAGCTATAATCCGCTCCATCATCTACAATGCTGTGACCGGAATTGTCAGCAGCAACTACAACAGGTACAGTATAGTTATTAGAAGGCTCTGCCGGGCGATGAATAAAAAGCCCTATCAGCAGACCAACAGCAGCGGCAGCAGGTGTCGCTATCCAGCCCCAATAACGGGTGCGTGTTTGCGGAATAACAATTGTCTCGGGAACAGAGAGATTACTTTCCGATTGCTTGCGCATACGACGCGCAGAAGCAGATAGTTGGGATTCAAAAGTTTTATTCATAATCTTTCAATTTTAGTCGTAGATAATTGGTTAATGTATTGAGACGCGATTTGACAGTGCCTTCCGGAATATCAATAATCGCGGCTATTTCCGGCACGGATAACTCCTGCGTGAACCGAAGTTCAAACAACATTTGTTGCGCTTCATTGAGACGGGCGAGTTCTTGTTGTAAAGCACTATCAAATGTCGCTGCATCTAATTTCAGCGGAGTGCTGTCTTCTGCAATCGGCTCGTCTATCGGAAGCGAATCAAGATATTCTTGCTCATGCTTATTTTGCCGATACGTGTTCTTGCAGAGGTTGTAGGCAATGGAGAATATCCATGTGCGGAACGGTTGTCCGTCTGAATAATTCCACCGAGAAGACCACACTTTCAAGAACGTGTCTTGCATGTGATCCGAGGATTGCTCCTCGTCACCGCCTAACCTGCGGAAGAAGAAACCTTGTAGCAATCGGGCATAACGGCGATAGATTTCCGCAAATGCGTGTTCATCGTCTTTCCGACGAACACGCTCCATGAGTTGCCCGTCGGAAAGAGATTTATAGTTTACAAATAGTGCTATCATTTCTTGTC
>Ga0247611_10002308_pt1 | contig 31154 bp, 27 predicted proteins | sample 177DNAGHGhighgp2_FD_192422 | JGI IMG/M metagenome (GOLD analysis project Ga0247611, IMG submission 192422) | Sheep rumen microbial communities from Palmerston North, Manawatu-Wanganui, New Zealand - 1770 DNA GHGhigh gp2 | ecosystem: Host-associated > Mammals > Digestive system > Stomach > Rumen... | reverse complement strand
CGTTTGCTTTGTTCTCAAACTGTTGGGGGATATAGGCGTTACCAATCTCTTGGGCTAACTCCTGTGCCTTACGGATAGCACCAGCCATTCCCTCATAGGCAGGAGTCAGTACCAGTTCTGCACCCAGTGCCTTGAGCAGTTTGCGACGTTCCAGCGACATCGCCTCTGGCATGGTGAGTATCAGGCGATAGCCACGTATGGCACTTACCAAAGCAAGCCCAATACCCGTATTGCCACTGGTGGGTTCAATAATCGTGGTGTCTTTATTGATCAGACCACGACGCTCCGCGTCATCGAGCATGGCGAAACCCACACGATCCTTCACGCTTCGTGCAGGGTTAAACAACTCTAATTTCACGATGATACGGGCTTTCAACCGTTCTTTCTTCTCTGTACGACTTAGTTCCAGTAACGGAGTGTTACCGAGCAAGTCAATTAAGTTGTGGGCGATGTTTGCCATATTCTTGATGTTTTTGTGTAATTATCTGCCTGCAAAGGTAGTGGCTTTTAGCATACCGTACAATCGCACTCTTGTGGCATTTCATATACCTAACGTTTGGTATATGCTGTCTCTAACTGCTGCAAAGCCTGCAAAAGGACACTTCTGGGCGTTCCGACGTTCATGCGCATAAAGCCCTCACCGCCAGGTCCGAACATCTCTCCGTCGTTCAATGCGAGATGTGCTTTGTTGACGAACAAGTCGATGAGTTGTTCGTGGCTTAAACCCAACGCACGACAGTCAAGCCATACTAAGAATGATGCTTGTGGGCGAAGCGGTTTTATCTTTGGCAAATGTTCCTTACAATACTCCTCTACGAAACGGATATTCCCTTCCACATAGTGGAGCATCTCCTTGCGCCATTCCTCACCTTGCTGATAGGCGGCGATGGTGGCGATGGTGGAGAACAGGGGAGGATCGTTCAACTCATTCGCCTCCAACCATGTATAGAAGCGCCGACGTAGGCTATCATTAGGGACAATGGCGTAACTGCTGACGATACCTGCGATATTAAAGGTTTTAGACGGGGCACCGAAGGTGATACTGCACTGTGCCGCCTCCTCACTGACTGTAGCGAATGGGACGTGGCGGTTGCCGAAGAGAGCCATATCACTATGTATCTCATCCGATAAGACGAGGATATGATGTTGATAACAGAAATGTGCTAACTGCCGAAGTGTCTCCTCCTTCCAACAGATACCTGCAGGATTATGGGGATTGCTCAGTATTAGTATCTTACAATGCTCATCCGTTATCTGTTCTAACTGCTCAAAGTCCATCTCGTAATTCCCATCAGACAATCGCTTTAACGGGTTATAGACCACTTTCCGTCCGTTGCCCTGTGGAGTCAGTCGGAAGGGATGATAGACGGGAGGTTGGATTATCACCTTGTCACCCTCTTGCGAGAACACGTTAATAGCCATCCCAATTCCTTTCACAATACCAGGAATATAGGTCAGCCACTCACGACGTATGTCCCACCCGTGATGGTCATGAATCCATTGGATAATGGTAGTCCATAACTCGTCAGGTACTACCGTATAGCCAAACAAGGAGTGGTCGAGGCGATGACGTAATGCCTCTGTGATAAAGGGTGGTGTCTCGAAATCCATATCAGCGACCCATAACGGCAACAGGTCGTCACGTCCATATCGCTCTTGCAGTACCTCATGCTTCAGGTCACCACTGCCACGACGGTCTATGATCTTGTCAAAACTATAAGTCATCTCCTAATGCTTGTTGAATGTCCTTAAATAAATCCTCTACAGCCTCCAGTCCTACTGATAGGCGGATGGTGGTCTGCCGCACATCCATCTTCTCCAACTGCTGGGGTGGGAAGAGTCCAAAGATAGTGCTTGCCGGATGAATCGCCAACGTACGGTTATCGAAGAGATTGGTGGCTCGATGGATCAGTCGCAGGCGGTTGAGGAAGCGGAAACACGCCTCCTTGCTTGCCAAGTCGAATGTCAGCATAGCACCAGCCGTCTTCCCGAACTGTCGTAGGGCAAGGTCATGGTACGGATTGTCCTCCAGTCCGATGTAGTTGACACGCTGAATCATACCCAGTTCCTGCAAACTCTTAGCCAGTTGCAGGGCATTGGTAGCCTGTCGCTGATAACGCACATCCAGTGTCTCCAGTCCTAATGTCTGTAAGTAGGCAGCCTGTGGTGTCATATAAGCACCAAGGTTAAACAATAACTCATACTTGATGCGTTGGTTAATCAGTGGAAAAGTACCATAATCGATGACCAGTCCACCCAGTGACGTGCCACCCCCAGAGAGGTATTTCGTACTGGATACCACTTCCACATCCACGCCAACCTCTTTCAAATGGGTCTCCGTAAAGGGAATCACTGTCGAGTCGGCAATCACAGGAACACCTTTCTGATGGGCAATCTCTGCAATAGCGTGGAGATCAGCAACCTCCAACTGCGGGTTAGTGACAATCTCCAGGAACACGCAACAAGTATGCTCATCAATAGCATCCTCCACTGCTTGCAGATTAGTCAGGTCACGCAAACGGGGTTTCACACCAAAACGCAAGAGGGTATTGGATACTAAGGCAAGTGTGTTACCAAAAAGATGATGAGAGGTCACGATGTTCTTCCCCTGTGCTGCGACGGCAAGGAGGGTGTTACTGATAGCCGCCATACCTGAGTTGAAGGCAGTCACATGGGCAGCAGCCGTCAAAGAACGTACACGCTGTTCCAAGTTCGTCACAGTAGGATTCTCCACACGAGCATAGTCGGGAGCCTTGATACGGTTGCAGAAAGCATCTGCCATCTGCTGGGCATCCTCAAACTCGAAGGCAACATTATGGTATATGGGTACGGACAGTGAGCCATAGGCATCAGGTCGTACATAAGGGGTATCAATAGCAATGGTCTGTTTCTTCATAATCACTTAAATATAAAACTCTGAGGGGTCTACCAGTCCGGCACGGAAAGCATATTTTATAGCCTCGTGGGCAGTATTCACCTGCAGTTTCCTGAATATATTCTTTTTATGGGTATTCACCGTATGGACACTGGAGAAACGCTCATAGGCTATCTCCTTGGTGGTCTTCCCTTGTGCTACTCCACGTAGGATCTCTATCTCTGTATGGGTCAGCACTTTTGCGTGTTGCTCTTCCTCTGCCTGTTGACAGATGAGTACCTCAGCAGCACGCTGGCATAGATAACGCTCTCCACGGATGGCATACTCAATGGCATGGCGGAACAACTTAAACGGTGAGTCCTTGAATACGATACCCACATTACGGACAGTATATACCAACTTGCGCATCAGTGGTGCTGTCAGGTCGTCACTCACCATCAGCCACTGTGCTTGTGGGAACCGTTCGATGATGATCAGCAACTGATCCTCATCCTCTATATTAAATAAGGTGTAGTCGAGAATGACTATACTACTCTCCTCTGCCTGTAACTGTTTCACCAGTTGCTCCTTGTCAGTGGCATGATGGAGGGTGGCACTCTCATGCTCCCGGATGAGTGTCTTCAGTGCGAAAGCCGTCAGTTCCTGATTGTCTGCAAGTATAAAATTCGTCATATCGCTTCGTCTCATTTAGTTTGTCGGTGCAAAGGTAAGGGGAATTGGGGAGGCTCACAATACCGCATTTCGGTTATTCCACCTACCATACGTTTGGTATATCGATTAAAAAACCTAAATTCTTTTGTAATTTACATACTTATTAGTACCTTCGCACCCGATATGCGACAATTGCTACTGATAGCCATGATGCTGGTGACCATGGGCGTCTTCGCCCAGAACGACCAGAAGCGGCAGGACATCGACCTCGACAGTCCTACCTTCGTACCTACTGTGAAGGTGGGTAAGGTACTGGAGAATGGCGACAGTATCCAGTATATGGAGATGAATAATGTCTATGTCTATCCTCCTATCTCGTTCAGTAGTAAGAAACAGCAACAGGCTTATAACCGTCTGGTGAAGAATGTGAAGATTGTGTTACCCATTGCCAAGGAGGCTCGTGCTATCATGATGGAGACTGCGGAGTTCCTGGAGACGCTGCCAGACCAGAAAGCAAGGGATGCCCACATGAAACTGGTGGAGAAGAGTATCATGAAGGAGTATAAGCCTCGGATGAAGAAACTGACTTACTCACAAGGAAAACTATTGATCAAACTGATCTATCGTGAGAGCAACTCCTCGGGGTATGAGTTGATACAGGCGTTCCTCGGTCCTGTCCGTGCCGGATTCTACCAAGCCTTTGCATGGGCTTTCGGTGCCAGTCTGAAGAAGAAATACGACCCAGAGGGTATCGACCGTCTCACAGAACGTGTCGTATTGATGGTAGAGGCAGGACAGATATAGAAACTACTCGTTATAGATTAACTGTACCAAGGTTTGTCCTACTGCTTGTAGGGTATTCTTGTCGATATGCTGCATATCGTCATTGACGGTATGCCACGTAGGACCGAAAGAACTCTGCTGACAGTCGGGATAATGGTTGATGATATCCACACAAGGGATGTTGGCGATATCATTCACCGGGACATGGTCGTCAGTCACAAAACCACTTTCCTGCATGGGAAAGAAACTACCATAGCCTGCGGCATTGGCTGCACGCCATACCTTCTCTACGATCTGACCAGCCTTCTGCATCGAATAGCCCTCCTGATAGAACTTAGCACCCTGTCCTCCTACCATGTCCAAGAGGATGGCATATTGATAAGGATGTTGATCATTGCTTTTCTTCTGCTGGCTCTTTGCCCAGTATTGCGCACCCAGAGCCCATGAGTCGGTACCGTCACCTGTCTCATCCCATTGAGGAATACCCCAGTCTTCCGCATCGAAACAGATGAAGTCGACAGCGACATTCAAGGAGTCATGCTGCTGGATCAGACGAGCCAGTTCGAGCATCACAGCAACACCCGAGGCACCGTCATTGGCTGCCATCACGGGTTTCCGCCAGTTGTCAGGATTGGGGTCGTTATCCGCCCATGGACGACTGTCCCAATGCGCACAGATAAGAATTGCCTCACCCCCCGCCCTCTCCTTCAGAGAGGGAGCTTTGGCGATGATATTCGTACTCTTCAGGACGGTACCGTCATAGCCTTTGAGGTCTGCTTTCTGGAGTTCCACCTGATAACCATACTGCTGGAATTTCTGTTGAATCCACGCCCCACACTGCTCATGAGCCTCGCTGTTCATGGTACGGGATCCGAAATTACACTGGGCGGCACAGAACTGATAGGCGGAGTCCGCATTAAACTGGATGCTGACAACGGGTTGCTGCTCCACTTGTTTCTTGGTAGTACCACAAGCCACCAAACTCAATATACAAAGAAGATATAAGAGATTTTTCATATTAGTTCATAGTTCATAATTCATAGTTCATAGTTGTTTCTTCTCTTGGGTAGGAACTCGTCGACACTCCTTCCGAAATGTCTTAACTCACGGACAACACTGCTGCTGACACTGGCATACTGTGGCTCCGCAAACAACAGGATGGTCTCGATACCACTGATCTGCCGATTGATGTCAGCCTGCTCACGCTCGTACTCGAAATCCTTGACGGAGCGTACCCCTTTGACAATATACTGGGCACCCTGCTCCCTGGCAAAGTCGACGGCAAGACCATAATACGGTTTCACCTCAATGCGAGCCTCATCCGCATACAGCTCCTGTATCGCCTTCATCCGCTCCGTGGCTGGTGCCATATCAGGTTTATGCACCTGGTCGCCCACCACACCGATGACGAGTCGGTCGAACAATCCCAAAGCCCTGGTCACGATAGAGTCATGACCAATGGTAAATGGGTCGAAACTCCCTACAAAAACTCCGCTTTTCATCTACTATTCAAAAAGGTTTGGTTCCATAATATTTCCCGTATACGGGTTGCGACCGAAATGACGATAGGCAAGTTCTGTCACCATACGTCCCCGGGGAGTACGCTTGATAAAGCCCTCCATGATGAGGAACGGCTCATAGACCTCCTCCACCGTACCGGCATCCTCACCGATTGCCGTGGCAATGGTGGTGATACCCACAGGACCACCCCGGAACTTGTCGATGATAGTCAACAGGATGCGGTTGTCTATCTCATCCAGTCCGTACTGGTCGATATTCAACGCCGTCAGGGCTATCTTCGTGATCTCCGTGTCAATACGTCCTGTACCCTTCACCTGGGCGAAGTCACGGACACGACGCAATAGGGCATTGGCAATACGGGGCGTACCACGAGAGCGACGAGAGATCTCCGCGGCGGCATCGGCAGTGATAGGTACCCGCAGGATGGAGGCTGAGCGTGTGATAATCTTCTGCAGGGTCTCCGGCTCATAATACTGCAAGTGCATATTGATTCCAAAACGGGCACGGAGGGGAGCCGTCAGCAGACCACTACGGGTGGTGGCACCTACCAAGGTAAACGGGTTAAGGTCTATCTGGATGCTACGTGCCGACGGACCCTTATCGATCATAATGTCGATACGATAGTCCTCCATCGCGGAATAGAGGTATTCCTCCACGACGGGTGACAAGCGATGAATCTCATCGATGAACAATACGTCGTTCTTCTCCAAGGATGTCAGGATACCGGCAAGGTCGCCTGGCTTGTCCAACACAGGACCGCTGGTAATCTTGAAACCCACTCCCAACTCATTGGCAATGATATTCGAAAGCGTCGTCTTACCCAAGCCTGGAGGACCATGCAGCAAGGTATGGTCGAGAGGCTCCCCACGATATTTCGCAGCCTCCACGAACACCTGCAAGTTCTCCACCACCTGCTGCTGTCCGCTGAAATCGCTGAAAGAGAGGGGGCGTAGCGCATTCTCAAAGTCTTTCTCGGAGGAGGAGAACTGTTCCTGTCGGATGTCAAAATCTTCGTCCATCATCTGTTTTTTCGTACTTTTGCTTGCAAAGGTACGAAAAAAGTTCATAGTTCATAGTTCATAGTTCATAATTTTTAGTATTTTTGCAGACAGAAAATCAAAACTATCTATATGAAACGTTCAACACTACTAACACTGTTTGCCGCACTGACCCTTTGGACAAGTGCCTCCACGACCCTTCCTATCAAGGGTAAAGTCATTAACCCTACGGACAAGAACATCCAGTACATCGGACGTATCTGCTTCGATAACCCCATGCGTCCCCGCTTCACCTTCCCTGGTGTGCAGATCAATGCACGCTTTACGGGTACCAGTCTGAAGATGATAGCGAAACCCAAGAGCGGTTATTTCATGGCACAGATTGACGAGGCGGCACCTTTCAAGGTGGGTTTCATGGCAGAGAAGGACTCTGTGGTAACCCTCGCCACCGCACTCCCTAAGGGTGAGCATAGCATCCGTCTGATGTATGTCATCGAGGGGTATGAGTTGAAACCTGAGTTCCGGGGCTTTGTGCTCGACTGTGACGGCACTTTGTTAGAGACTCCTGCCCTCCCCGACCGTCGTATCGAGTTCATCGGTAACTCCATCACCTGTGGCTATGGTAATGAGAGTATCGAGAAGACGGATCCTTTCGAGTATGAGACAGAGAATCATTATTACACCTACGCCCAGCAGACATGTCGTAGTCTGAACGCCATGGCATACGTGGTGGCTCGTAGTGGTATTGGTGTCTATCGCAGTTATGGTGGTCCGAAGACAGGTACCCCCGAGAACGTGATGACGACAGAGTATGAGTACACCAACCTCTATGACCGTTCTGAGCGTTGGGACTTCTCCCGTTATACCCCACAGGTAGTATGTATCAACTTGGGAACCAACGACCTGTCAACCAACAATTACGACGTGAAACTGTTGAAGCAGGCTTATAAGAAGTTCTTGAAACAGGTACGCCAGCACAACCCTAAGGCGAAGATTGTGTATCTCTGCGGCTCTATGCTCTTAGACAAGGAATTAGAGATTGCGAAGAAGACACTGAACGAGGTGGTGGAAGAGGCTAAGAAGGATGGCGACAAGGAGGTCTATCGCTTCGACTTCACCCCACAGAATGGGGATATCTACTATGGTGCCTCCTGGCATCCCTCTCTGTGGCAGCATCAGAAGATGGCTGGTGAGTTGACAGCCTTCCTCCGTTCTCTGATGCACTGGTTCTAAACCTTATTCTCTGGAAGATTACTGATAAACTCGCGAATGGCGTCTACCAAGGTGTCATTCTCTTTTGGTCGTTGTGTGGCGACACGGAAGAAATGGTCGGAGAGCCCTGTGAAATTGAAACAGTCACGTATCAGGATGCCATGCTCATGGACGAGGTAGAACTTCAGTTTCGTACTCGTCGCAGGTTCTATCTCACATAACATGAAGTTCGTCTTGGTCTCAAAGACACGAATCCCCTCTATCTGTCGCAGGTTAGCACGCAGACGCTCTGTCTCCAACAGATAGTCATCCAGATCGGGAATCACCGGCTCGTTACGCTTGAGCAGATATTTCCCTGCCTCGATGGCAAGGGCACTCACTGACCAGGGATGACGTATGGTACGCAACAACTGGATGACATCGGGATGACCGGTGACATAACCGATACGCAGTCCTGGTACGGCAAACCGCTTGCTGAGGGAGTGGAGCACCAACAGGTTATGACAGTCTATCATCTCCTCGGGTTGGATAAGCCGCTCCTTCGTATAGTCCTCATACGACTGGTCGACCACAAAGGTATAGCGTGGGGAGCGGCGCACCATATACTCGATGATTCCCTTTGTCATCACATTACCGGTCGGGTTATTGGGATTACAGATCCAATAGACCCTGTCCGCAGGAAGTTCCTTCAGGTCGTCCGTATTCTCATAAGAGATGATATGATGGTTGATACGGCAAGCGTCGGCATATTCATTGAAAGTAGGTTGCGGGATGATGGAGGCACTATGATGGAACATCTGTGCGATGAGATAGATCGCCTCCGTTGCCCCATTGGTCACCATGACAGCCTCAGGACTGATTCCCAACTGCTGGGCAATCATCTTCTCAAGGGAACGCGGTTGTGGCTCAGGATAGTTGTTGATGACATCAAGATGTGCTTTCAGATGCTCCTGTAATGCCGTATGGTCGGCATGCTGGTAGATATTGGTGCTGAAGTTTATCCGCACCATACCCGCATCATAGCGGTATAAGTCGTCTCCGTGACCCTCTATCATTCTGTTACTCGTATGGTTAGTGTTTCAGCATTAAACTGGATACCCTTATGCTCTATGAAACGGCTCAGTGTCCCGTTGTCGGCAAGTTGACGGGGAGTACCTACACTCAAAATCCCCGGTTCCATCAGCCATATACAGTCTGCTATCTGTAAGGAGAGTTCCACATCATGGGTGGAGAGGAAGATGGTCTTCTGCTGCTCACGAGCCAGCCGATGCAACAGTTGCATCACCTCCACCTTACTGGGGAAGTCGAGGAAAGCAGTCGGCTCGTCGAGGTAGATAATAGGTGTCTGTTGCGCTAACGCCTTGGCTATCATCACCTTCTGTCGCTCACCATCACTCAGTGTATGCACATACCTTCCTCGTAATGACTCTATACTTACCAACTGGATAGCCTCATCCACGATACGTTTGTCGTCTTTCGACAAGGTTCCCCAGAAACCCGTATAGGGTGAGCGTCCCATACCCACCAGTTCCTCGATGGTCATATTCCGCACATCGGGTTTCTCTGTCAGTACCACGCCGATAAGACGACTGAGTTGCTTGTCTGTAAGACTATTGACTGGCTGCTGACCATTGTCTGTTGACATCAGTATCTCCCCTCCCAACGCTGGTTGGAAAGCGGAGAGGGTGCGCAACAGGGTGGATTTACCAATACCGTTCCGCCCTAACAGACAGGTGAGTTCCCCACTCTTGATGGCAGCATTCAGATGCTCTGCCACCACTGTCGTATGTTGCTTCGTCTGATAGCCAATCGTCAGGTTAGTAAGTATTACCGTCTCATTCATGCTGCAAATGTACGATAAAAAAACGAGTCTGCAAAAAATAACTATCCTATTTATTTGCAAAGTCGCATAAAATAATTATCAATAAGAAGTCCCGACACCATTGGCATCGGGACTTCTCTTTTATCGTTTGAGAGGGGATTACAAACCCAATTGTTTCATAAGGTCTTCGAAGTTTCCAAGTTCATCGAAGCCTTCCAATTCACGGACATCGACAGTTCCGGTAGTACCAGTGCTGATAGGAATAGAACTTCCTGCAAGCAGCATCTGCCCTGCGCTTAGTTCGATGACCTCCGTTGCCGGAATGATATATCTCTTTTTCATATTGGCTCTACTTTTTGTGATTATTCAAAATCAAAGGGATTATATTCGCGAGTGTCCACAGTATCTGTACTGCCACCAATGGGGATAGGGCTTCCTGCTAACAATGTCTGGTCAGCCTTCACCTCAATCACCTCCATTTCCGGGTTGATATATGTTTTCTTCATAAGTCTGATTTATACAATCCCCTTTCCTCCCCTGAGCAGGGGAGGTCAGGAGGGGTCTTTATTTCACAATTACTTTCTTACCATTCACGATATACAAGCCCTTGGTTGGATAGAGCACACGACGGCCATTGAGGTCATAGTAAACGTTATCCTCGGTACCCACCTTGATATTCTTGATACCTGTAGCATCTCCAAAGTTGAGGGAGAGTTCGTGGGCACCAACAACACTCTTTGGCAGATAAGCCTTACCCCAAGGAATCTCTGTACCTGTGAACAATTTGAATTCACCATCTGAGAGTACGTAAACACTATTTGCATCAACAGTAGTATCACCAGGCTTCAATAAGTTGAGGTCCATAGATTCTGATGTAGAGGCAATGACAGGAATATCATAGTTAGTATTTGCCTTACCAACCAGAATCACACCAGTATTGGTAGCGACCTCACCAGCCTGCTCCAGATTAGCAGCGTTATCAGAAATAGAAGTAACGATGTATGCTTTTACATCTGTTTCAGAGAAGTCAAGGACATAAGAAGGATGACTGAATGAAATCTTGTCTTTGCTAAGAGTCAGAGGATAAACTCCCAGGTTGGAGGTAGGAGGAGTGCTTTCTGCTGTTGCCACATATGCCTCTGTTAAAGTAAATGTCTCTTTTGTATTTCCTTGGATATATATCTGCTTCACACTTGACTTTCTTCCATCAGTCGCGAAAGGCACGACTACTGTAGTAGCACCCTTACCGAAACTCAAGGAAGTACTCTCATGCCCGTTATACTCAATAACTATTTTTCCTAAAGAAGTCGTAGATTCGAAACTGATGACTAAATTGTCATACATTGAGTAGTCTTGTTCACCAAGATACCAACCTTTACCACCATTATCTTTGTCAGGATCAATAGTGATAGTATGGGTATCTGCGTCATAACTTGAATTCCATCCCCCATTTAAATTAGAAAGTGACAAATTCTTAGTATTAGGAACAGGAAGTATGTATGATGTCATATATTCCTCGTTAGCAAAGAAAGCATTGCTAACCGTAAAGTTTGACACTGTTTCGTTTTGTAATACTATTTTTGCAATATTGGCTTTTGTCTCATCATTCAAGGCAATCTTTACGGCAAAGTCTCCAGCAGCAATTTTGCCAGTACTTATATTTCCATTAGAAGAATCTAAGAGTTTAACATTTACCACAGTTTCTGATGCTTCTGCTAACTCAACAACGAAATAGTTATAATTGCTTGGAGCAGAGGTTCCTGTCTCGAACCAATCCCATGATTTAGTAGGCTCGTAAGTTTTGCATACAGATAAAACGTCTTTTCTTGGGGAGTTAGATGGAGTTAGTTCTACTTTAGAAATATAAGCACCTTCGCCACCAAAGAATATGTGTCTGTGTACTGCTACTTTTTCAGCAATCTCTGCTGTAATTACATATTCATAGGTGTTCCCTGCAGAAAAACCGCCTTTGTTCAAAAGACCCTGCCAGCCCCATGTTTCATCAGAAGTACGCAAGGTTGCCTGGGGCCATTCTACATCAGGATCAACCCCTGCAACAGTAATCGTAATCACGTCACCTTCAGAAAGATCAATATTATTTTTCTCATAGCATGCATTATTCCAACTTATTAAATCACCTTCAGGTGTAGTTGATTCCCAAAGTGTGATAGTTTCCGCATTAGCAACATTTACGACCCCCATAAGGGCAGCAAACAATAATAGTAAAATTTTCTTCATGTTAGTTTGGTTTTAAAAGTTATTATTAAAAGATTGATTAGTAATTCGTCTTGGTTATGTCTACCTCCGCCCCCGAGGTGGGACGGCACTTTACATCATAAATCGTGGCAAAAATAAGGAAAATATTTAAATCATCCAAACTTTTTGGGGGAAAAATAAAGATTTATGACATTATAATATCATTTTTGAGCAATAAAATACCAGTCATACTACTCTCTACTATAAAACAGGCATTTAATTATCTAAGTCGATACAAAGGCATAGATTTTATCGATAAGCATTATGATGAGAACACCCAACTTCCCTACACGTAATTTTTAAAACCCTTGTCACCGTTGCCACCTTGCAAAACTATTTGATTGTCAGTGGATTACAGGTAACAACGAGGTGGCAAGGGTGACAAGGAATATGCAAAACAAGCGAAATTTTGACCCTAATAAGTCAATCCGAACGTCCCTTCGAGCACTATGAAGTCGGCTATTCCATGAATAATTAGTCAGCACCCCCTTGTTCCGATGCCTGGAACAAAGTATTCCATAGTCTGGGATATGGAATCGGGATAAAGGGGTTCAAATGCTCCATAGGGTGGAGCAAAGTGTTCCATGGCATGGAACAAAATGTTCCATAGGGTGGAATAAACCGACAACCGTAGCATAACCCAACATAACATACTAAAGAATTGCAATTAACTTTTATAAAAACAGACAAGAAAAATAAGCAAAATCGCCAATCGTTGTCACCCTTGTCACCTCGTTGTTACCTACAACTATCTGTTTTTCAAGTAGTTTTGCAAGGTGGCAACGGTGACAAGGGTTTTAAAAATTACGTGTAGGGAAGTGGGGCTTCATTTAATTATAATATTTTAAGGTTCGCACGCGCGTAAGGATAAGTTGCTATTTTGATTTTGTTATATGTTATTGCCGTCCACCTCGGGGGCGGAGGTAGACATAACCAAGACGAATTACTAATCAATTTTTTAATAATAACTTTTAAAACCAAACTAACATGAAGAAAACTTTACTATTATTGTTTGCTGCCCTATTGGGGGGGGTAAATGTTGTTAATGCAGAGGAAGTCGTCCTCTTAAACGAACCTACTACATTGGACAGTTGGGGTGCAACAAGTACATTTACAGCAACAAGTGCTCAAGTAGCCGTTGGTGATTTCGTAAAAATTGTTGTAGATGAGATTCCTACTGGCTCCCAATTAGTATTTAAAAAATCTGATTATAGTGATATTTGTGTAGGTAATGGTCAATTAGCCTCTATCACCTATTATCAAGTTACCAGTGACATCTATGAAGCCCTTACGGGTAGTGGTATTATATTTCAGGGAGATGGTGGTGTTATAATTAGTAAAATTTCCATTGTTCCTGCTTCAGATTTTGACGTTATAACAATATATGACGGCAATGAGACTATAAGTACTTCTTGGGGAAGTGTTGCTGTTCCCGGTGGTAACTTTAATGCTGCTCAGGAAGGTGATATCCTTGTTGTCAATACCACTTCAGAAACTTCTGGTAATGAGAACTTCCTTTTTAAAAAGAATGGTTATGAAGATGCTTTAAGTACTTATAGTTTAACAAAGCCATGGTGTACATCTCTTACGTCTGATGTTATTGAGGGTTACTATAATAACTCAAACCATATCCAGAGTGGAACAGCAGGGATAACAGTTAATAGTGTTAAAATCTATCGATTGAAAGAAAATCTTCCTATTGGTGAAAAAACATTGGAACCAGAAGAGGCATTACCAACTGCATTTGGTAATTGGGAAAAGAGTGTGAAGATTTCAGCAGATCAATTTGCGAATGTATCCGTAGGAGATGAAATTCGTATTGCATTATCAAATGCCGACAAATCAACTTCTTATAATGCACAAGTTTACGTTAAGACCATGTCTGATGGCTATCCTTTGCTGAAGCCAATCGGTGAGGACGGTGGTTATAATGTGCCATATATACCAGAGATTGTTTTCACTATCTCGTCTGAGTCTATTGCTTCACAATTGAAAACAACGGGATTAGTTCTTCAAGGACAAAATGTAACAATTGAAAATGTCACATTATATTATTCTACCATCTCTGTCACCTTCCCTGCCGACAAGACTTTGATTTCATATAGTCCAAGTGCAGGAATAAAACTGGATGTGACTGATGTTGACGGATTGAAAGCCTATATAGTTTCAGATGTTACCAAGACTGCTGTCAACCTCTCTGAGACGAAGGGTGTTATTGGTGATGGTACTGGATATATTTTAGAAGGAACTGCTGGAGCAACGTATAATCTTCCTGTTGTTGCATCTGCTCCTTCTTATGTTGGTTTGAACAAGTTGTATGGCTCAGGAGATACTCCAAGTTCAGTTGAAGCAAACACCAAATATGTTCTCTATAATGGCAAGTTCTGCTTGTTCACTGGCACAGAGATTCCTGCTCATAAGGCTTATCTGGATGCCAGCGAAGTTCCTGATGCAAGTGCTAACGAGTTGACACTCAACTTTGGTGACGACGACGCTACGGCAATCAAGAACATCAAGGTGGGTACAGAGGACAATATTTACTATGACCTGCAGGGTCGTCGCGTGCTCTATCCAACCAAGGGCTTGTATATCGTGAATGGTAAGAAAGTAATTGTGAAATAAAGACCCCTCCTGACCTCCCCTGCCCAGGGGAGGAAAGGGGATTGTATAAATCAGACTTATGAAGAAAACATATATCAATCCTAAGATGGAGGTAGTCGAGGTAAAGGCTTGTCAGCCCCTGTTGACAGCAAGTCTCGGCTTTGGTGAACCTACCAGCACTGTCGATGCTCGCGAATTGGAAGATTTCGATTTTGGTTATTAATTAATCACAAATAATGGAATCCAATATGAAAAAGAGATATGTCAATCCTGAGATGGAGGTAGTTGAAGTGAAGGCTTGTCAACCCCTGTTGACAGCAAGTCTCGGCTTTGGTGAACCTACCAGCACTGTCGATGTCCGTGAATTGGAAGGCTTCGATGAACTTGGAAACTTCGAAGACCTTATGAAGCAATTGGGTATGTAATCCCCTATCAAACGATAAAAGAGAAGTCCCGATGCCAATGGTGTCGGGACTTCTTATTCTATCAAAAAACGGCAAATCAGAGGAGACTTGTCTTGGCTTTCTCCTGGGCGGCTATCACCTTGTCGCACCAACGGTCGAAGACTGGGTCCTCAACTTGCAGTTCGGGATGCTCCTGCAGATAGGCAACACAACGACGGACACCCTCGTCGAAACGGGTGGTGGCTTGGAAACCAGGGACGGCGCCCTTCAGTTTACTGCAGTCGAAGACCACCGTTACAGACTTGTCGCCTAACAGGTTACCCGTGAAGTCCCACTCCTTGGGAGAGACAGCGGCAAGGAAATCGGAGGCGACATAATAGGGTTTGCACTCCACCCCTAACGCATTGGCGACACACTGGTATATCTGGTTCCATGACAGACGCTCGTCACTCATAATCTGGAAGGCCTCACCTATCGCCTTCGGATTACCAAGAAGTCCGATAAAGCCACGTGCGAAGTCCTCGTTCCATGTCAGCGTCCATAGAGAACTGCCATCGCCCTGTATGATGACGGGCTTACCCTCCAGCATCCGCTTGATGACCTGCCAACTGCCCTTAGGTCCGTGCACACTGACAGGGATGCCGCGCTCACAATAAGTATGGCTGGGACGAACGATGGTGACAGGGAAACCCTCCTCCCGGTATTTTCTCAGTAGCAGTTCCTCGCAGGCTATCTTGTCGCGTGAATACTGCCAATAGGGATTGGCAAGAGTCGTCCCCTCTGTGATGACATGGTTGCTTGCCGGCTTATTATAGGCAGATGCCGAACTGATATAGACATACTGTCGGGTACGTCCGCTGAAGAGTCGGATGTCACGCTCCACCTGACTCGGTACGAAACCGATAAACTCACAGACGGCATCAAACTGCTCGTCACCGATCTGACGCAGCACTTCCGTCTCGTCATTGATGTCAGCAATCACCTGTCGCACATTGGCAGGTACCTCACTCTTACGATTGCCACGATTCAGCAGCCACAGGTCATGACCACACTCAGCCAGTTGTCGGGTGATGGCACTACTGATGGTGCCTGTACCCCCAATCATTAAAATCTTCATACGCATATTAGTTTTTGTTTAGTATTGATATGGAATAACGACGGATTAGTTCCCTAAAGAGAGGGTTCTGTGAGAGTACCTTGACATTGCCTGTCATCAGCAACTGCTTGCGAGCACGAGTCATGGCGACATTCAGTTTGCGGTCGATGGTCTTGCCGTTCGACTCGAAGCAATTAGCGGTAAGGAAATCGAGTTGGTAGGGATGCTGGATAGTGAAACTATAGATGATGACATCACGCTGACTACCCTGGTAACGCTCAACGGTATCGATGGAGACATCCAACAGCGCCGGGATGTCCAACTGTTCTATCTCCCGGCGGATCATCGCTATCTGGTTGCGATAGGGTACGATGACACCCACCGTCCGTGCTGTGTCAAAGCGGTCGGCGCCATACTGCCGATAGATGCGGCGCAGGAGGTCGGCGACGATATGCGCCTCGGAGGGATTGACCTTGTCGGAGGGGGAGATGGGACTAGGGGAACTAGTATTCCTAGGAGAACTAGATATACTAGAATCACTAGGGAAAAAGATCACACGATGCTGTTTCAGCAGATCGTCTACTTGGTCCTGGGAGGGCTGGGGGTATTCCAGTTGTCCTTCCTCTTGGTGGGGTAAGGGTACTGGTTGCAGTTGCTCCTCGGCATAGAACATCTCGTTGGGGAAGGTGGCGATGTCGGGGTGCATGCGCCCCTGTCGCCGGAGGATAGCCGTGAAGGCTGTACGCCCTGCTTTCTGCTCGACACGCAGCAGACGCTCGAAGAGTGACAAGCGACAGGGCGAGAGGTCTGGGATATCATCAGGCTGTTGCACCACTGCAGGCAGTTGCTTATGGTCGCCAATGAGGATAAACTTATCAACCTGTGGGGAGGCAAGCAGTCCTATCACGTTCGGCTCTAAGATCTGCGAAGCCTCATCGACAATACAAAGGGAGAAATGTTTCAGTTGGAAGAGATAGGGTCGTGACTGCATAGTGGATGTCGTGCTGACGATGACCTTGGTATCGATGATACGCTGGCGAATAGCATCCATACGGGAATGCTCCCCTACGACACTATCCAGCAGATGCTTGGCAAAACGAGGGTCACAGGAGGTGTCACTCCCCAACCGCAGATAGTCAATACCTGCCTCCTCCAACATTCCGCAGATCTCGTCCACAGCACGATTGGTGTAGGAGAGGAGTAGAGCCTCACCCCCCGCCCTCTCCTTCAGAGAGGGAGTTGCTGAGAGGATTGTTCTGAGGACATTGGGTGTATTATTTATCACCTCTTCGTTCGTAAACCGAAGGATCTTATATCCCTTATTTTGTAATAATTCTGAGCGTATCCTGTCTTTCTCCTGCTGCTTCTCATCTTCATGGTACTTACCATCAATTTCAATAATCAACAGATGTTCAATACTTATAAAATCAACTATATAGTCACCTATTGCATGTTGTCTGCGGAATTTGAAACCAATACCATTGTTACGCAGAATCTGCCACAAAAGATTCTCCGCATCCGTTGGCTCTTTTCTGTTTTTTCTCGCATTCTCTTTTAATATAGAATATATATCTGGATTTGCATACTGAAACCTCTCTGTTTCTCCCCTCTCTGAAGGAGAGGGGATGGGGGTGAGGCACTCCTCCTCTACCAAGAATCTCAGTGCCATAGATGTCTTGCCCGTTCCTGGAGGACCTTGCAGGAGGAAGTAGTCACGAGCCTGTTTTGCTTTAAGCAGGATATCATCATAGTGAGGATGATAGGAGCGGGACAGTTGGAGTGTCTCGTCACGTCGCGGTTCTCTTTCTCCCAACAGCAGGTCTCGACGCTCCGGCGAAGCATTGCAGAGTGCATGAAGTGAACGGATAGCCGATGTCGTCCCCATATCCGTAAAGGTCGGCTCGATGGCGTATGTGGTGTCCTCGAATACCTCCGGGTTCTGTTGTCCGTCATTCAGACGCACCACCACCTCATGGTCTGTCAGTCGCTCTATCACACCTTTATATAATATAGCATGACAGATGGAAGGCTCGTCATCATAGGCATAGAGACACACCATATCATTGCGACGGAAATTAGGAAGGAAATCATCCCCCATGTCTGGTATCGAGAGCGTCAGACGATCATAGCCGCTATAATCGGACGACTGCTCTTTGTGCAACATACGGAGTCCATAGAAGATGCAACCTGTGTCACGCTTTTCCATTAGTGGCATGTTCCAGAGGTTAGCCACAGCACCTCCTTGTCCTTCCTGTGTTCCCACCTTCCGGGCAAGTTGCTCACGGTAGACGAAAGTCATCATACGCTCGATATAGTTCTGGGCTGTCTCAGAGAGACCTTTCAGCGAGTCAATATTCAACTGGGGCAGTATCTGGTTGAATCCCTTCTTCGCCACTTGTATCTCCTGAGCCACGATCTGGTTACGCAGACGGATAGCCTCATGGAACAGTTGCTGGTAGTAGTTGACTACTAATAATCCCTGTTTTGCTGGATAACGGGAATAGAGCAGTCGGATGTCCACTTTGTCGGCAGACAGATGGAAGTTATAGCGCAGGATACCGTAGTAGAGCAACAACTGCACATAATGGGATTCCGCATAGAGATGCGATGCCTGGGTAGAGAGTCCTGCCGAATGCTCCAAGTTCCAGTTCTTCCCCGACTTCTGCTCCACCAGCAAGTGCTTGTCACTCGTCATCAGGTCGACACGTCCCTGTAGTCCTAAGTGCTCGCAGACAAAGGACGGTTCAAGCAACTCCTGAACTCCCCTCTCAGAAGGAGAGGGGTTGGGGGTGAGGCTCTTCACCGCCTCCTTGATATTCTCCACTTGCCGGAGGGCATCCTCCTTGAATTGCTGGGGATTGAACTCCGTACAGGTGCAGAACTGGAGAGCCTGCTCACGGAAGGAGTTACGGATGGTGTCATACGGATGATAATCCGTCTGGTTGATGATATCATCCAAGGCAGCCCCTGCGAAGTTACCCAAGAGGATAGGTTGTGTGTTTGCCGAAGGGATCAGTCGACGCAGTGTATAAGATAGAGGCGAATGACCGTTATTCATAAAACAGGCTGCCAACGAGGAGATATCCATCAGGAAGTCGGGCTCCACCACGATGAGTTTAGGCAGGATGGTCTGTCCCTCCCGATGACAGTCGAGCAGGTTGAGTTGCATCCCCTCTGTCAATAGTGGGCGCAGTGTCTCATCGTCTGTCTGGATGCACACACTGCCTTCGTCAGTCGTCGCATAGATATATTTCTCGTCCCAGTACGACACCACACAACGGATATACCGTTGGTTGATATGCAAAGCGAGGTTGGTGGGACGTCCGTTGGTGGGAATACGAGTCACCAGTTCATGGGGAATATCCTCGTTGAAGACGGCGGAGATAAAGAGGGCAAGGGCACGAACATCGTAACGGAGGTCCTGACGGGTCAGCACCCCGTCTTTCCTGTTGGAGTGTCGGCGCATCGTCTGGATGGCGATACGGTCGGCAACCCCGATACCTGCCTGTTTGCACAGATAATCCGTCTGTGCCATTAAGTTACCGAACCCCTGACCGCTGCCCCTCAGAGCCTCCGCGCAAGCCAGCACCAGTGTCTCATGCATATAGCGCAGCACAGCCACAGACGGCTCAGCCTGTACGATCTCCACACAACGCTCAAAGAGTTCCGACACTTTCATGACGACAAAGTTACGAATAAATTAGGAATTAGAAATTAGAAATTAGGAATTATTTTCGTATCTATGACTCATGTCGTACTCACGTTCGAAAATGCTCAAATAAATTTGGCATTTTGCTCACTTAATCGTTCTTTGACCTTCGGTCGAAGGTACTCACGTTCGAAAATGCTCAAATAAATTTGGCATTTTGCTCACTTAATCGTACCTTTGTACCCAGGAACCAAAAACTATAAGAAGATGGAGAAATATTTAGCCGACGCAAGTCGTTATGAGAACGGGATGCAGTATGAGCGTTGCGGACGCTCAGGTGTGTTATTACCTAAGGTGTCATTAGGTATGTGGCATAACTTCGGGAGTGTGGATCCCTATGAGCGCAGTCGTGCCATCCTGCGCTATGCCTTCGACCATGGTGTGACCCATATCGACCTCGCTAATAATTACGGACCTGCTCCAGGCTCGGCAGAGGAAACGTTCGGACATGTGATGGACGACGATTTCCGACCCTATCGTGACGAGTTGTTTATCTCCACCAAGGCAGGCTATGGGATGTGGGACGGTCCTTATGGAGACTGGGGCTCCCGTAAATACCTGATATCGTCGTTAGACCAGAGTCTGAAGCGCATGCACTTAGATTATGTCGACCTGTTCTATAGTCATCGCTACGACCCCAATACGCCTTTGGAGGAGACCCTGCAGGCACTGGTGGATGTCGTACGGGCGGGCAAGGCACTCTATGTGGGTATCTCCAACTGGCCTCTGGAGCCCCTTCGCTTCGGTATCGAGTATCTGAAGCAGCATGACACGCCCCTGCTGATCTACCAAGGCAAATTGAATATGTTGCACCAGGCACCTATCGACGAGGGTATCCTGCAACTATGTCATGAGTCAGGAGTCGGTTTCATCGCTTTCTCACCCCTTGCGCAAGGTATGCTGACAGACCGTTACCTGAACGGTATCCCACAAGACTCCCGTATGGCGAAGGGTACGTTCCTCAGAGAGGAGATGCTGACCCCAGAACTGTTACGGCAACTACGCCAATGGAACGAGGAGGCACAAAAGAAAGGCGAGAGCCTCGCAGAGATGGCACTCGCCTGGATCTTAAAACAGAAAGGGGTGACTTCCGTCCTCGTGGGAGCCAGTTCTACGGAGCAGTTGGCACGTAACCTGCGATGTGTCAACGCACAGGCTCCCGATTAGTCTATTGCACCTTTGATGTCATTTCATTACGCAAGCCCTTAAAGCCTGTGAGATAACATTTTGCCGATCCGAAAGAGAGGAAGAGGTCAAGACGTACAGGCAGGTGGTTCGCATCATCTGTGACGAAGAAACGGATCAACTCATGGTTCTTACCATCCTCACGCTCGATAAAGGAGAAGGTGAGACAACGATATTTGGTAGAACTGTTCTTCATCTTTAAGGTTGTCTTACCCGTGTATTTCAACCAGGAGTTCGACAGGTTGCGGGCATCACTGATAGGCATGGGGATATTCTCACCCACCTTCAACTTAGAGGCATCGAAATTACGGGCACGCAGGAAGATACTCATCATATCATAGATGCAGTCCTTGTACTCCGCATCCTTCCAATGCACCTCCCCGTCATGGTCGATACGATGCATACGGAGGTGGCAGTTATTATTCGGATAAGTGTACCATAACTCATCCACATAATAGCGCTTTCCCTCACGGGCACCCTTACGGAAATAGAGGGGTGACAAATCCATGTTCGTGTAGCACAACAGGGTGTCGCGCATCACGAAATAGTTGTCGAGTTTGCTATTACCACGTGTTATCAGACTACTGCGGTATGCAGGTTTGCCGTTGCGTGTCGACTGGACAGTAGACATAGAGGCAGTACCCACCTTCATCCATACGAACTTCCAATTGAAATAGAGGTCATAAGACAAGAACTCTCCTGACTTAAATGCTGTGTTCTCGATGCCACACTGTGCATGAGCAGCCATCATACCACATGATGCGATGATTATCAATAACAGTCGTTTCATCATTCTTTTCTATTTAACGGTTTCTTTTTTAACATATTCTATACCCAACTGACGGGCACGCTCCGCATTACGGTTACGGAGTTTCTGCTGTTCCTTGTCAGGTTTCTGTTTCGTGATGACTCCCGGCTTCTGACGGGGGAGCGGCGTACCTTTCAGGTTCCAAGGAAGGGTGACATCAAACTTCGCCTTACACTCTATTGCCTGAGGATAGTAATATACCTCCTCTGCCTGCAAGTCGTCATCGTAACAACCTGTATCCCACTTCCCGTTCCCGTTCCTGTCAACGAAAGCACGGAGGTAATAGGAACCTGGAGTCAGATAGAAGAACTCGGCATTGCCACCCTGCACACGTACTTGTTTGATAGCCTTGTCGCCCTTATCTAACAACTCTACGATAACTGTCGTGTCATTAATACCATTCAGTTGCATCAACAGGGTAGCATAGTCATCCATCGAGCGCACCTTGATACCTTGTTTATAAGCCACAGAGGCAAAACCATAGATATCCACGAAAGCGGCAGAGTCGATTTCCAGACTATATTCCGTATCTGGTTGCCACTCGGCGATAAACTCATAGGTTCGTAAGGTGGAATCTTTCCGTCGGAACTCATAAGGGGTGTTATACCATAGTGTGTCTATCTTCGTATAGAGATGGATTGCCGAGGTGTCACACCTTGCTAAAGGAGTAGGCATCTCAAAAGTAGCGAGATAGTCGGGATCCATCTGTTGCTTCACGTTGTACTTTACTTTCAGAGGCTCTGGTGGCATGATACTATCATAATCCTCCCCACGTTTCTTTAACTTCTCTTGTTTCTTCTCCCACTCTTCAATGGTCTTCTTGCGCTCCTTCATGCGTTTCTCATAACTCGTCTTGGCGAGTACGTCAACGGTGTCCACCTGAGTATAGAGCAGTCCTGCGGAGTCTGTCATCAGATAACTTAACTCCATCTGCAACGTGTCTTGATTGACGAGCATCGTGTCACGCAACCAATAAGTCAGTGTGTCCTTCTTCGCACTTGCCTCTAATAGAAAGGCATCCTGCTCGTCAAAATTCAGACCTCTGATAACAGGGAGTTCCGGATTACCATAACTGAAGTAGAGGGTGAAGCGGTTCGGCTCGGTACGCTCTGGCTGTTTCAATAAGTAACGGTCCGTCTGTACCTCCTGAAAGGCAAGCAATACGATATCGTCTGGGTAATAATGAATATAGGGTACCTGTATAATATTGTCAATATGCAGGGTGTCCTTCCAGATGGTGTCCTGTCGGATATCAGGCTTTGACGAGGGCCGATAGGTCTGGTGGGAAAAAGCAATCATCTCACTCTTCTGGTTGAACACATAGTTACCATCAGCATCCTGTAAGGCATAAACACGATACTCGCCAGGGGCTACGCCCTTAATAACAAAACGTCCTCGTCCGTCAGTACGTGACACACGCAACAGCGGCTTGGTCTTGAAAGCACTATCACTCAGGTCGTCATACAGTCCTACCTGTATTCCCTTCACTGGCTCTAAGTTAGAGGCATCCAACACATTACCAGCGACTTCAAAAGTGTCTATCTGCTCTCCTGTGGAGAACGTGAAGGTATAGTTACCCAAAGGATTACCCTCGTTATTATCAGTAATGGCATCACTGAAGTCTATCGTATAGGTCGTATTCGGCTTCAGCGAGTCCTTCAACTCCACCACAATTTTCTTTCCTGCCTCCTTGATCTCTGGCATCTCCAACTGAGGAGGTGACACGATGACCTTCTCCGTGGCATTGGTCATTTTGATATACTCATCAAACTGGATGGTGATTTTCTTCGTGGTCACTCCTGTCGCTCCATCTGCCGGCGTAGAACCTATGATGCGTGGCGGATCGTCATCATACCATCCGCCGTCAGGCTGTCCCATACGGGCACAACTGACGATGGCGCATACCAAGCATACTATGTAGAGGAGTTTCTTCATGTGTTCAGTTTCAGTAATTGGTCTATATGCTCACGTGAGTTACTGAGTCGGGGTACCTTATGCTGTCCTCCCAACTTGCCCCGTAACTTCAACCAGTCGTTAAACAGTCCTGTCCGTGCCTCTATCAACTCCAAAGGCTGTAGCGTGATATTCTTATAACGCTTAGCCTCATAGTCACTGTTCACCTCCTGTAACCTCTGGTCGAGCAGATGAGCGAACTGCTGTAGGTCCTGTGGTGGTTTTGAGAACTCGATAAGCCATTGGTGACGGCATTTCGCATTGGCATCCATAAAAACTGGTGCCGCCGTATATTCCAACACCTCTGCCCCTGTCTGCTGACACGCGAAGGCAAGTCCCTGCTCCGCATTATCCACGATCAGTTCTTCGCCAAAGGCATTGATGAAACTCTTCGTACGTCCCGTGATGACGAACTTATAAGGATTGGTGGATGTGAAGCGGATAGTATCACCTATCTTGTAACGCCAAAGTCCACAGGAGGTGGATATCAGCATGGCATAGTTCTTGTCTTTCTCCACTCCCCAAAGGGGGACAATCCTAGAATTACTAGTGTTACTAGACTCACCAGAACTACTAAAATTACTAGAAATCTCCTCAAACTCATAGAATACTCCATAGTCGAGCATCAACAGCATTGACTTGTCGGCAGGGTCGTCCTGCAACCCGAAGAAACCCTCCGAGGCATTATACGTCTCCATATAATGCATATTGGGAGAGGTAATCAGTTGCTCATATTGTTTGCGATAGGGAGTAAAAGCGACACCACCATGAAAGAACACCTCCAGATGAGGCCATACCTCCTCCAGGTGGGTCTTTCCTGTCATCTCCATCATACAGTTCAGTACCGACAGCATCCATGAGGGAACACCAGAGATATTCGTCACGTTCTTGTTCATCGCCTCACGGGCAATACGCTCACGCTTAATCTCAAAGTCCTGTAACAAAGCCGTCTCTTTCTTGGGTACTCGTACAAGATTGGCAAGCGGATTGATATTCTCAATCAGGATGGCACTGAGGTCACCTACCAAAGAACCAGGCAGGTTATAGTTAGGAGCATGACTCCCACCGAGTATCAGGGCACGACCATCAAACAGGCGTGACTTGGGGTTATTCCTCAGATAGAGTGCTACCGAGTCGAATCCTCCTGCATAATGGATTTTCTGCAAGCCCTCAGGACTGACAGGGATAAACTTCGACTTATCATTGGTCGTACCAGACGATTTGGCATACCATTGCACACGCCCTTTCCAGAGCACATTCTGCTCTCCATGACGCATACGGTCAATCTGCTCTTTCAGTTCCTCATAAGTATTCACAGGACAATGATTGATAAAGTCATCATACCCTTTCATAGCAGAGAATGCGAACTTACGTCCGTATTCCGTGTCCTTTGCCGACTGCAAGAGATGGCTCAATACCCTGCGCTGCAACAACTCGCCTTGGGTCTGATGATTCTCCAATGCCCTCATACGAGGCTCGAAAATATATCTAACTAAACTTGTTATACTCATCTTAGAACCTTTCCTTTATTATGCCTTGGCAAAAGCGGCTGCCTCTGCCTCTGCAATAATCTCCTCACGGGTCTTCTCCCGTGGATTCGCAGTGATATCGTCAAGCGAGAAATCATCAGCCAATAATGCTGCAGGTACAGGGACATCTGCTACTGGCTGCTCCTCTTTCGGCTTTGACTCAAAATCCTCTGGAACACTGACTGGTTCCTCCTCCATCTTGGTACGTTCGGTCTTTGCCGAGAAAATAGCGTCAATGAACTGGGGCTCACGACGAAGACGCTGGAGTGTCTCCTTACAAGCATGCTGCTGACTCTCTTTCTTTGAGTATCCCTTGCCAGAACAGCCTTCCACACCTTCCAAGAATATCTGGTAGACGAAGACGGGACTGTTATGCTCGTCCACAGACTGCTCTAACTGCCGGAACTCAAGGTTAACACGGTTTTTCTGGCTCCACTCCAAGAGTTTGGATTTGAAGTTGACCTCCTTATACGCTACCTTGTCAATATTGATGAGTTGTTTAAGGATACGCTTCTCCATAAATTTCATACAGGCACCATACCCACGGTCAAGATAGATCGCACCGACTAATGCCTCGAAGGCATTACCACCCAGATAACTGTTGTGCGATGTAGCCTGACTGTTGCGGACAATCATGTCAGTAATACCCATCTCCTTAGCGAGTTTCCCCAATGTCTCACGCTGTACGAGTTTAGAACGGGCATTCGTCAGGAAGCCCTCACGCTTACCCTCAAAATGGCGGAATACGATATCACCCACTACGGCATCCAGGATAGCATCCCCCAGGAACTCCAGTCGTTCGTTATTCAAAGGACGACCTTTCTCGTTTCGTTTCTTGACACTTTTGTGCATCAACGCCTGCTTGTAGAGGTCGATGTTACGGGGATAGAATCCAAGAACCTGATATAAAGAAGAATAAAGCTCCTTCTCCTTGCGGAAAGGGAGCCTTATTCTATCTAAGAAATTAGAGTTATTCAGCATACTTCTTGAATACTACACAGGCATTGTGACCACCAAAACCGAAGGTATTGGAGAGTCCTGCGCGAACCTCACGCTTCTGTGCCTTATTAAAGGTGAAATTCAAGTTATAGTCGATCTCCTCATCCTTATCGTCCTCCTCATGGTTAATCGTTGGAGGAACGATGTCGTTCTTAACGGCAAGCAGTGTTGCCATCGCCTCTACCGCACCAGCGGCACCCAGCAGGTGACCAGTCATGGACTTGGTAGAAGAGATGTTCAACTGATAGGCTGCGTCACCAAAGACCTCCTTGATTGCCTTCGCCTCAGAGATATCACCTACGTGGGTAGAAGTACCGTGAACATTGATATAGTCAATATCCTCTGGTTTCATACCAGCATCCTCCAAAGCGTTCTGCATCACAAGTTTAGCACCCAGTCCCTCTGGATGGGAAGCGGTGATGTGATGGGCATCAGCACTCATACCAGCACCTACCATCTCACCATAAATCTTCGCACCACGAGCCTTGGCATGCTCCAGTTCCTCAAGAATCAAACAACCGGCACCCTCACCCATGACGAAACCATCACGACTGGCACTGAAAGGACGACTTGCCTTCTCGGGCTCGTCATTGCGGGTTGACAATGCATGCATGGCATTGAAGCCACCTACACCTGTCTCGCAGATAGCAGCCTCGGCACCACCAGCGACAATGACGTTAGCCTTACCCAGACGAATCAGGTTGAAAGCGTCTGCCAATGCGTTGGATGAAGAAGCACAAGCGGAAGCGGTAATGTAGTTAGGACCATGGAAGCCATACATAATAGAGATCTGACCTGCTGCGATGTCAGCGATCATCTTAGGAATGAAGAAGGGGTTGAACTTTGGTCCATCCTCACGATGAGAACCATAGTAAGTCACTTCTTCCTCAAAAGTCTTAATACCGCCAATACCGACACCAAAGACAACACCAATACGGTCTTTGTTCTCTGCCTCCAGATCCATAGCACTATCCTCTACAGCCTGTTTAGCAGCAATGATGGCAAGTTGGGTATAACGGTCCATCTTACGGGCTTCCTTGCGGTCGATATAATCGTTCACATTCAAGTTCTTGACCTCACAGGCAAACTGCGTCTTGAACTTAGAAGCATCGAAAAGGGTAATGGGGGCTGCGCCACTCTTACCAGCCAGCATATTCTCCCAAGTCTCCTCAGGATTGTTGCCAAGTGGTGTAACGGCACCCAGTCCGGTTACTACTACTCTTTTTAATTCCATGTTCTAATAAATAAAAAATGAAGGATTGAAGAATTGAAGAAAAATAGCATGAAGCCAGAACTTCAATTTTTCAAACCTTCAATTCTTCAATTCTTACAAATATTATTTTGCGTTCTCCTCAATGTATGCGATAGCATCACCAACGGTACCGATTTTCTCAGCCTTGTCGTCGGGAATAGAAATTCCGAACTCCTTCTCGAACTCCATGATGAGTTCAACGGTGTCCAGTGAATCTGCACCAAGGTCGTTAGTGAAACTTGCCTCTGGCTTTACTTCTGCTTCGTCAACACCAAGTTTGTCTACGATAATAGCCTTTACTTTGCTTTCAATTTCTGACATAATCTTTTACTTTAAAATGTTAATAAAATGATTCCTATTTAGATGTGTGCGACCACAAAATGTGGCTTAGCGAGTGCAAAGTAACGAATTTTTATTGAGTTACGCAAATAAATTTAGTAAAAAAGCATTTATTTTTGCACAAACCACCCCATGTTGTGCAAGATTTTGTACCTTTTTTGGTCTTATTTGACAAGTCTACACATCAAAATACTCTCTTCTGAGAGGATAATGATTGCGTAAATCCTCAAATCTCTTCGGGTTTGTTTTCAATGCGTCACTATCCCTCATAGGATTATACAGTTCAAGGGGACTACCAGTATATTGGAAGGACGAGGGCAACTTGGGAGGGTGTACCTTGGCAGGGTGCGGTAAACCAAAATGACGGCATAGGGCGTCTATCACCATATTATCCGCATTCGTTTTGCCATCTGCGGAATAGCCAGCGATATGAGGGGTCCCGATAAATACACGACGAAGCAACTCCACATTGAGGTGAGGTTCTCCTTCCCATACGTCAATAATGGCATCAAGTACCCTTCCTTGCTGGATGGCAGTGAGCAGGGCAGTATTGTCGACAACCCCACCCCGACTCGTATTTATAATATAGGGAGTCTTCCGTAATCGCTGGAAGAATGCCTCATCCGCCATGTGCCATGTGGCATGAGTCCCCTCACGGGTCAATGGTACATGGAAGGTAATGATATCAGCATCATGTTCTATCACGGATAAAGGGACGAAATCAGGATCCCCTAAAAGAGGATCGCATATCAGGACACGCATCCCTAACCGCTCAGCGACATCCCTGACTTTGGAGCCGACATGTCCGCATCCTACAATACCAATGGTGGTGTCATGGAAGGAGAGTCCTTTTTCCTGTTGCAGAAGTAATAGTGATGACTCCACATACTGTGCCACAGATGCGGCATTACACCCGGGGCAACTCGTCCACGCAATACCTGCACGTTCCAGATAGTCTGTGTCAATATGGTCGAAACCGATGGTGGCGGTGGCGATAAATTGCACTTTACTGCCTTTTAACAAAGACTCATCACAACGGGTACGTGTACGGACAATCAGGGCATCCGCGTCTCTGACATCAGCAGCACCGATAGAGGCACCATTCAGCGCTACCACCTCATCGGCAAGAAGGCGCAAATGCTCTTGGATGAAAGGTATCTTATCGTCTACTATCATCTTCATATCGACTGCAAAGTTACGAAAAACGAGAGAAATACAAAAGGAAACTTGTTTTTCTTTTCATTTCCAAGTGCTAATGACTTCACCATCCTTTGATGACAAAGTTATAAAATTATTTTAAATTATGGACTATAGACTATGAACTATAAACTATTTTTCGTATCTTTGCACCCATTACATATTAATATTACAAATGTCATTTACAGAAAACGCGAATAAAATCTTCTTTCAGGCGATACGAGACTATCATCTGAAAGACCATGTGGACACTCCCATCTCTAATCCCTATGAACGGGAGAGTATTGAGTATGACCTCTACCTGAAATGCTGGATTGATACCGTACAGTGGCATCTGGAGGACATTATACGTGACCCTCATATTGACCCAGAGGATGCCTTGTCACTGAAACGTCGCATCGACCATAGTAATCAAGACCGCACAGACTTAGTGGAGGATATAGACACGTATTTCCGCAAATTATACCAAGACGTGAAGCCCCTGCCAGACGCACGGCTGAATACCGAGAGTCCGGCATGGGCTGTGGACCGTCTGTCAATTCTCGCTTTGAAGATATGGCACATGCAAGAACAGGTGGACCGTCAGGACACCACCCTTGAGCATATCCAGAAATGTCAGGCGAAACTTGCCGTGCTGAAAGAGCAACAGGTGGATCTGAGTACTTCTATCGATCAATTATTGGAGGACATAGAGGCAGGACGTAAATATATGAAAGTATACCGTCAGATGAAGATGTATAACGACCCTGCCACGAATCCTGTATTATACAATAATAAATAGTGAAGAAAGAGCACATACTGATTATCCGCTTCTCTGCTTTAGGTGATGTCGCCATGGCAGTACCGGTAGTCTATTCTCTTGCTCATCAGTATCCTGACGTGAGGATTACGGTATTGAGCCGGGGTTTCGCACGTCCTTTCTTCGAGAACCTGGCACCAAACGTGGGATTCATGGAGGCAGACCTAAAGCGGGAGTATCGGGGTGTCAAGGGACTGAATGCCCTTTATCGCCGACTTACGGCAAAGCAGTTTACGGCTGTCGCCGACCTGCATAACGTATTGCGATCTGACTTCTTGCGTATGCGTTTTAATCTTGGACGCTATAAGGTGGCTCATATTGACAAGCACCGCAAAGGACGTCGCCGCCTGACATCTGCTAATAACAAGCAATTGATTCAGCAACCTACCTCCTTCCAGAACTATGCCGACGTACTGGCTCGGCTGGGTTACCCCATAGAACTCGACTTCCACTCTATCTTCCCAGAGGGAGGTGGTGACCTGAGTCTGCTTCCTGGTAACTCTCCACTCTCCACTCTCCACTCTCCACTCAATATAGGCATTGCCCCCTTTGCTGCACATCAGGGAAAGGTCTATCCTCCACAACAGATGGAGAAAGTGATTGAGCAGTTGACAGAGAAGCACCCAGGGGCAAAGATCTTCCTCTTTGGCAGAGGAGAACAGGAAGATGAGTTCTTCCCTCAATGGTGTGCGAAATATCCGCAGTGTATCCATGTGTCAGACTTTCTGGAGTCTATCAAGCAGGAACTCATCCTAATGAGTCATCTTAACGTCATGCTCTCCATGGACTCTGCCAATATGCACCTCGCCTCGCTCGTTGCCACTCCTGTCATAAGTGTGTGGGGTGCCACCCATCCCTATGCTGGTTTCATGGGTTGGAACCAAGGCTCTGAGAATGCCATTCAGATACCCCTTGACTGTCGCCCCTGCAGCATCTTCGGACAGAAGGCGTGCCGTCGCGGTGACTATGCTTGTATGACTCGTATCGCTCCCGAGACGATTGTGGAGCGTATCGAACAGATATTATCTCAAAAACCTCATGTATAACTTAAAAATGTGACGATTATGGAAAAGTTTGTTTGTGACGTATGCGGTTATGTCTATGACCCCGAAGTTGGTGATCCCGACAATGGTATCGAGCCAGGAACAGCCTTCGAGGATATCCC
>Ga0247611_10002307_pt1 | contig 31157 bp, 22 predicted proteins | sample 177DNAGHGhighgp2_FD_192422 | JGI IMG/M metagenome (GOLD analysis project Ga0247611, IMG submission 192422) | Sheep rumen microbial communities from Palmerston North, Manawatu-Wanganui, New Zealand - 1770 DNA GHGhigh gp2 | ecosystem: Host-associated > Mammals > Digestive system > Stomach > Rumen... | reverse complement strand
GCATTGTGGCGACAGCAGATCTTTCTATTGGCAACCTCGCTGACAACCAGATAGCACTTGCCCAGAAGCTGGGCTATAAGGCTGACGAGAGCTGCATCGATGCCACTCGTAACTCTTTCGCTCCCAAAGAGGAGGATATCATTTACATCAACGAAGAACTTTTATTTGATTACTACAATGAAGCATTTGACAAGCGGTTTACGCCTGAGTACCGCCAAAAGAAAACTCAGCCGATTCGCCTTCAATTTGGTACTGGCGATGTTCCTGCTGCTGTTCGTCATTCTCAGAGTGCTGCTTTGGCCACTCAAGATGCTCAACAAGGGTCTGGGGATGGCAGCGAGATGGATGTACGGACAGTGGATCTCGGCATAAAATGGCGTGGATATAATGTACAGAGTATTATTGACGCTCGGTATGCTGACAAGCTGCCATGCGCAGAGGATTCCAATAGGCATAATGAATCCCTCAAGCTTGCCACGGACTTGCTCCTTATGCTCGACGGCGACAAGAAACTGGTGCAAAGGATCATCGAGGCACAGCCGTGGGTGCAGGAGATTATCGCAGAGCGCGATGAGAATGTGGCCCAGACGGTGGAGAGTGCTGCCTCGTGCGTCGCGGAGAAGGAAAAGAAGTATGCAAACTCGCTGCCCAGTAAGGCCATGCAGGAGGCGGTGAAGAAGGTCACTGGGAAGGACTATCGGGAAGTAGTGAAAGAAGTTCTTGGAGTTAATGACAAAAATCATAACTCTCAACTCTCCACTCTCAACTCTCAACTTGATGCCTGGGGAGCGGAGATAGAGGGGATGTTTGATGAGTTCCCGTTGCTGAGGGATGTCTGCAAGGGACTGAAGCGGAGCCAGTATCCTGCGGCGATGTTCGTGGGTGGCGGAGCGCTGATGACGCTGATGACGAGATGTACCTACAGGTTCTATCATCGCCCGGAGCGGGAAAGAAGGTTGAACTGTTCGCTGCTCATTATCGGACACCCGGCATCGAACAAGTCGATGGCAGATGATATCTGTGATATTCTCATGGCGCCCGTAGAGGGTTCGGACAAGGCAGGACTGGCCGCACTCAACCGCTATAAGCAGGACACGAAGAAAAAGGCTGCGAACAAGGAGGGTAAGGACAAGCCGCAAGGAATTATCAGGATCCATCCTGCCAGAACGAGTAATGGCCAGCTGATTCAGGATATGCTCAACGCGAAGGAGATTGTGGACGGCAAGGAGATTCAGCTGCACATGTTCACCTTCGACACGGAGTTGGATAATTCTATTACGTTGCAGAGCGGCGGATCTTGGATCAATAAGCAGAGCATGGAACTGAAAGCTTTCCATAACGAGGAGGACGGACAGATGTACCAGAATTCGGATTCTCCGGTAGACAAATTCCGCGTAACATGGAATTATATCTACACGGGTACGCCCATAGCCTTGAAAAAGAAGGTAAATGAACAGAACTTCGGTTCGGGCCTCAGTACGCGTCTGACGGTGATCCCCATGCCCAAGACGAACTATGAGATGATAGAATTCCAGGATAAGACGGCCATCGACTGGCAACGCCAGGAACGCATGAAGACGTGGGCTTACAAGCTCGATGCCCGTGCTGGGGAACTGCCTTTCTGGCCACTTGTCAGAAAACTCTATGACTGGACCAAGAACCGCATGGAGGACTGTGCGGAGGACGGTTCGGAGGCCAACGAGCTGATGCTGAAGCGCGTGCCCTACCATGCCCTGAACTACGCCGCTCCCTTCATCGACATGCGACACTTCGATCGTCTGCACTTGGAGGGAAAGTATTGGGAGGGCACCTACGAGGTGGACGAGACGGACTGGAAACTCTGCGAACTCATCGCCCGCATCCAGTACGCCACGCAGCAGCACTTCTTCGGGGTGATGGCTGAGAAGTACTTCGACGACATGAACAACGACGTGCAGATCACGGGCAAGCGGCATCGTCAACCGTCTATTGACAAATACAACAAACTCCCAGAGGTATTTACAAGAGAAGATGTGATGACATGCTTTGGCTATGATAAGGCGACTTCTGCCCACAAGAAGATTGAACGGCTCATAGACAGTAAGTATATTGAGATGTTCAAGGACAAGGACAAGAACACTAAGTACAAGAAGATACGGAAATTCATTGCGTAGCCAAAATTCGACAATTCGACAATTCGACAAATAAAAAAGTAAAATGAATAACGTAGAAGTCAATAAATCAATCCGTCTCTCCCAGCACTATACGCTGGGGGAGATGACCAAGACGGGCACGGGGATCCCGAACATCCCCAGTCGTGTGAGTATCGAGAACCTCCGCAACCTCTGTGAGAACTGGCTGGAGGAGATGAGGTATGACTACAACACGCTCTACTGTCTGAAGCCGGGCGAGGACTATGAGACCTCGAAGAGCGTGGAACCCGTCATCATCACCTCGGGCTTCCGTTCGGAGGATGTGAACAGGGCCGTGGGCGGCTCGCCGTCGAGCAACCATCTTTCGGGCTGTGCCGTGGATATCCGTTGTGCGGGCTTCGAACAGGCCGTGCGCTATGCCACGATCCTGCTGGACATCGCCGACGATACGGGGCAGGATTACGACGAGCTGTTCATCGAGCGGAAGAAGGGCGGGCGCTACTGGCTCCACTTCGCCGTGAGGCCCGAAGACAACCGCCGAAAGACGATGTTCTTGCAGGTGGGATGAAGGCGTTTTTGAACGAATCGGAACGGTTTTGAACAAATCGGAACGTGCCGAAATGCTTTTGAACACGGGGGAAAAACGAAAAACAGTATAAGAAAGGCTGATTCGCTTTTCCTCCTTAATTTTGCACCCAGATTTGAAATTATTCATCTAACAAAATTAACTCAAGCAATTACAAACGCAATGAAAAAAAGCAGATTTCTGATGATGCTCGCGGCACTGCTCGTGTCGGCAGCATCCTTTGCCCAGGGAATCAAGGGCACTGTGATTGACGAGAACGGCGAGGCCGTGATCGGTGCAACGGTCGGCGACAAGGCTGACGCCAAGAATGCCACCATCACCGACTTCGACGGAAACTTTACCATTAATGTCAAGGCCGGACAGACGATCGTCGTCTCCTACATCGGCTATGAGACTCAGGAAGTGGCCGCTAAGAACGGTATGAACATCAAGCTGCAGCCCGACAACAAGGTGCTCGACGAAGTGGTGGTCGTAGGTTATGGTGTACAGAAGAAGAGTTCGGTGACGGGTGCCATCTCGCAGGTGAAGCCTGAGGACATGGAGAACCGTACGATCTCGAACGCCCAGCAGGCCCTGCAGGGTAAGACCTCGGGTGTGCAGGTGATATCTACATCGGCCGCTCCTGGCAGCTCACCTACCGTACGTGTGCGCGGCTATTCCTCTAATCAGAGTAGTAATCCCCTCTACGTGGTCGACGGTGTGCGCCTGAGCGACATCAGCGGTATCGACCCCTCGACCATCGCCTCGATGGAAATCCTGAAGGACGCCGCTTCGGCCGCCATCTACGGTGCCGAGGCTGGTAACGGTGTGGTGCTCATCACCACCAAGAAGGGTAAGCCGGGTGAGGGCAAGATCTCCTACGACTTCATGTGGACGGACGAGAGTCTCGCACGCATCCCCAAGATGCTGAACTCTGAGCAATACATCCAGTATATGGACGAGGGTAACATCTTCACCAAGGACTACCTGCTGAAGAACTGGGACGGTGTGACGAACACGGCCTGGACGGATGTGGCCTTCAATCACGGACACATGCAGAAGCACGCCCTCTCGTTCACTGGCGGTAACGACCGCGGTAACTACTATCTCTCACTCGCGTACCTTAATAATGATGGTATCGTGAAGGGCGACGCCGACACTTACAAGCGTCTGACGGCCACCATCAACGGTGAGTATAAGATCAAGGAATGGCTGAAGGTGGGTACGACGAACCAGATCGAGAAATACGATGTGCGCTCGGTATCGTCGAACAGCGAGTACGGCTCACTGCTGACCTCCATCCTCATGCTCGATCCTCTGACACCAGATACATACACTGCCGAGAACCTGCCTTACCACATGGCCAACGCCATGGCCAGCGGCAAGCAGTTCCTGCAGGACGAGAACGGCGACTACTATGCCGTGTCGAAGTTCTATGCCGGTGAGCAGTATCACCCCATGATCATGCGCGACAACAATACCTCGAAGACGACGGGCTTCAACGTGAGCGGTTCTATCTACGGCGACTTCACACCCCTGAAGGGTCTGACCGTCACCTCGCGCTTCGGCTATCGTCTGAGCGGCACCCGCAACAGCGGCGCCTCACTGCCTTTCTACGGCAACGCCGTGCAGAGCCGCGACTATCTCGACTTCAGCGCCAGTTCATCCACCTCGATCTACTACCAGTGGGAGAACTTCGCCAACTATATGCGCCAGTTTGGTGGTCACACGGTGACAGCCATGGCCGGTATGTCGTTCCAGAAGTCTTCTGGCGACAGCGTGTCTGGCTCGCTGACCAGCAACGGTGAGGATGCCCTGAAGAAGAACAATCCGTTGTTCTACTATCTGAACTATGCCAACGCTTCGGCCGTGAAGGGCGTGAGCGGTGAGACTACTGAGAGTTCCAAGTACTCGTACTTCGGACGTCTGAGCTACGACTACTTAGGCCGTTACCTGCTGCAGGCTTCGCTGCGTGCTGATGCCGCCGACCTCTCGAAACTCTCGAAGAAGACCCGTTGGGGTTACTTCCCCGCTGTGTCAGTAGGTTGGACCATCAGCGAGGAGAAATTCTTCGCTCCGCTCAAGAAATGGTTCGACAGCCTGAAGTTCCGTGCCTCTTGGGGTCAGAACGGTAGCCTCTCTGCCCTCAGCGGATACAGCTACAGCACGGATATGGCCCTTGGCGGTCTCTATCCTTTCGGCTCTGGCATCAACTACACACAGGCTGCCGCTCCCTCGACCATGGGTAACGACGACCTGAAGTGGGAGACCTCTGAGCAGCTGAACTTCGGTTTCGACGGTATCCTCTTCGGCGGACGCATGACCTTCGGCATCGACTACTTCACCAAGAAGACCAAGGACCTGCTGGTATGGAACACCACACCGTCGCTCGTCATCGGCGGCAGCACATCGCCTATCAATGCCGGTAACGTGGAGAACAAGGGCTTTGAGTTCGAGCTTGGCTGGCGCGACCACATCGGTGACTTCAACTATGGCATCCGTGGTAACCTCTCGACACTGACGAACGAGGTGACCTACCTCGATCCCTCGCTCACCCGTCTGGGTGGCAGCACCTTCCATACCTACACGGTGACCTACTTCGAGAAGGGCCATCCCGTGTACTACTTCCGTGGCTACGAGTTCGCAGGCGTTGATCCTGCAACGGGTAACCCCACCTTCAAGGATCTCGACGGCGACGGCAAGGTGTCTGACGGCGACCTCACCTATATCGGCGATGCCATCCCTGACTTTACCTACGGTATCACACTGACGGCTGCCTGGAAGGGCTTCGACCTGACCGTCTTCGGCACTGGCTCAGTGGGTAACGAGATCTTCAACTGTATCAACCGTCCTGACTATGCCGCTTCCAACCGTCTGAAGGAAGTGTTCTACGACGACCGTTGGACGCTCACAAACACCAGCGGCAGCGTTCCCAAGGCTGGTGCTTCTGATATGGACAAGTACGCTTGCTCAAGCGCCATGATCTATAACGGCTCTTACTTCAAGATCAAGCAGATTCAGCTGGGTTACACCCTTCCGAAGAATCTGATCAAGAAGATCTGTCTCAGCCACGCACGCCTCTATGCTTCTCTCGACGACTACTTCACCATCTCCAGCTATCCCGGCTTCGATCCTGAGGCCAGCGCCAATGTTACATCGGGTATGGGTATCGACAAGGGTAGCTATCCGACCTCTAAGAAGATCGTGTTTGGTCTGAACGTGGAATTCTAATGAAGGGATAAAAGATTATAGTTGAAAGTTTATAGTTTATAGAATATGAAAAAGAATATATTATATATCGCGTTGCTGGGTATGATGTCGCTGATGACCGTCAGTTGTGACAGCGAGCTTGACATCGAGAAGCACGGCAACCTGGGAAGCATGGATGACTTCTATACCACCGATGAGAATACCATGCAGGCTACGGCCTCACTATACACCCAGATGAGAGGCTTCTACTTCAACTGGTTCTTCACCAAGAACCTGCTGGCAGACGATGTCTGGTGCGGCGGTGGTTCTCGTGGTGACAACGGTGAGATGGAGAAACTCAATGAGTACACGTTCGGCACTGACTGTAGCATGGTTGAGAGTCTCTATTCCGGACTCTATGGCATCATCTACAAAGCCAACCTCATTATCGACAAGACAGAAGGCGAGACAGCTGTCATGAAGCGTGCCATCGCCGAGGCCAAGGTGTTCCGCGCATGGGCACACTTCGAGCTCGCCACACTCTGGGGCACGGCTCCCGTGGTGGACCATCTGCTGGATCCAGGCGAGTATCGTCAGGCCAACAGTGAGCCAGGTGCTCTGTGGGCCAGCGTCGAAAGCGACCTCAATGAGGCCATCAACAGCGGCATGCTCCCCTCTAAGAGCAGCGCCAACGACGAAGAGACGGGTATCCGTATCACCAAGGAGACCGCTCAGGCATTCCTCGGCAAGGCCTACCTCTTCCAGGGTAAGAACAGCGAGGCTGCCCAGATGCTCGACAACGTGATCAACTCAGGGAAATACGCCCTGTATAGTGGCGAGTACGATGCTCAGTTCCACGCTGCCGCCAACAACAACTGTGAGTCGATGTTCGAACTCCAGAGGCGCAATGACACGGAGCAGATGTGGAACCAGATGGACATGACGTTCCTCATGCAGGGCTGGCGTACCAGCGTGCTGAACTACGGCGGACAGGCTGCCAATGTGCTGGCACAGGGTACGTATGGATTCATGAACCCGCGTAAGTCGCTCTATGATGCGTTCGTGGCCTGGGAAGGTGCCAACGGCTATCGTCTGAACAAGACCGTGCTCACCTACGATCAGGTGGCTGACTTCGGTGTGACGCTCCAGACGGGTGCCTACGTCTATGGCAACGAGGGTTACTTCATGTGGAAGAACCAGGCCTATAAGGAGGACTGCGTATCTGATATGTCATTCTTCCAGGCTGCCCAGTACACCAACCTGAAGGTGATGCGCTATGCCGAGGTGCTGCTGTTGGCCGCTGAGGCTCATCTGCAGGCAGGAAACACCAGCAAGGCCCTCGACTATATCAACCAGATCCGTACCCGTGCTCAGGAGACGCCTCTGACCTCTGTCTCTTTGAGTGACATCAAGACAGAGAAGCGTCTGGAGCTCTGCAACGAGTGCGTCAGATTCCAGGATCTCGTGCGCTGGGGCGATGCCCAGTCGGCAATGGCTAATCAGGGTAAGGAAGTGCCTGCCTATGCCACCACAGGTACCGAGTGGCTCTATAAGAACGAGAACTACGGCTTCAAGGAGAAGCACAACCTGCTGCCTATCCCTCTGAAGGAAATAGAACTGAATCCCAATATGGAACAGAATGCGGGATGGTGATTTTGAAAATGGACAATTGAAAATGGATAATTGATAATTGAAAATGATTATGAAACAGAAAATATTATATATCATCTGTGCGATCTGCGCGATCTGTGTGACCACAGCCTGCGACAGCGACTCTATTGAAGGTCTCAATGGTGAGTTCAGCGACATCACCTTCTGCGACTTCACCACAGCCAGCGTCCAGCCCACGGTTAAGTTGGGCAAGGGTGTGAAAGCTCTGAACACCCAGTTTACGGATGCCGACGGTCATAACCTCACACTCATCTTTGGCAGCAAGGAGTGGATCCTTGGTGAGGGTTCGTTCGCCCCTGTGGCCAGCGTCAGCACTGACGGCACCTATGCAGGTTCCATCAATGGTGCTGCCATCACCGAGGGTACGATGGACGTCAGCCTTGTGGGCGAGACTTACTTCGTGAACGGTCTGGTCAAGACTCAGGATGGCAAGCAGTTCAAGACTTACTATAAAGGTCCGATGACTTTCGAAATCGGCGAGGATGATCCAGAGCCCAGTGGCTACACCATGAGCATCCAGACCAGTACGGTTGAGATTATGGACTGGACCACCTGGCAGACCACCTCTTATCCTGACGTGACCAAGTACTCGATCACCATTTGCGATCCGAATGGCGCTCAGGTGGCCTACTTCGATGTGATCAACGGCAACGATAAGAAGGCCGAGCAGTTGACGGGCAGCTACACCATCGTTAGTGATGCCCACGATGCGATGCAGATCAGCGCAGGCTACTCTCTGCCGGATTATGGTATGGCTGGTGGTACGGCTTATCAGGACGCTGCAGGTAAGATGCAGTATCTGACTGGTGGAACTGTTGAGATCACCACCGCTACAGGTATCGACGGCAGCACACTCTATTCATTCAAGGGCACAGGCCTTGCAACGATCGACGTGGCTGGTACTGTTGGCAGTGGTGCGTTCAACATCATGTTCGTGTCTTTCCTCGACGTGAAGGGAACGGTTTATAGAGACGTGACGATCAACAGTGAGATCATTGGTACTCAGATGAAGTACTCTGTCTATCTGCCTGAGGGTTGGGACGGTCAGACCACACTGCCTGTGCTCTATATGTTGCATGGCTATGGTGACGATCAGAACTCATGGCTCGACAAGGGTAATCTGGCTGCCCTTACCAGTGCTGCTATCGAAGCTGGCGAGGTAGGTAAGATGGTGGTGGTCACTCCCGATGCCATGCAGACCTTCTATTGCAACGGCTATCAGAACGGCATGGCTTATGAGGACTACTTCTTCAATGAGCTGGTTCCTACCATCGAGATGATGTTCAATGTGGGTAAGGATAAGTCAAAGCGCGCCATTGGCGGTCTGTCGATGGGTGGCTACGGCACCCTCTACTATGCTGTCAAGCATTCCGATATGTTCTGCTGCGCCTATGCCATGAGTCCTGCTTGCTATATCGACGGTCTGCCCAACCTGTTCGAGCTCTATCCTGCTGCCAATGCTGCAGAACTGCCCGATCTGACCATCGAAGTAGGTACGGAAGACTCCACCGTCTATAGTATGTGTCCTTGGCTCGCTGGTACCATTCAGCCCCTCGGTCTGGCTAATTTCGAGTATATCGAGCGTGCCGGAGTACACGATTGGGCATTCTGGAAGGGATGCTATCCTAAATTTTTGAAGAAACTTGGTAAATATTTCAAATAAAATGTGTATCTTTGCACCATTGAATAGCTAAATATTGATTGACAATGAGAAAACTAATGATTGTGGCTGCCCTCTGCCTGATGGGTATGGCAGCCAACGCTCAGCAGAATCTGAGCTGGGGACAAGGACCTCAGGTGGCTTCGCCTGATGTGCATGCTGACAATTCCGTCACTTTCAACCTGATTGCTCCCGAGGCCCAGAAGGTGCAGATCACTGGCGACATGCTGCCTACGAAGAAGGTAGAGTTCCAGGGCAATACCTACGACATGCCTGGCGTGGTGGATCTCGTGAAGGACGACAAGGGTGTGTGGAGCTATACCACAGAACCCCTGAAGCCTGAGCTCTATACCTATAATATGATTGTCGACGGCGTGAAGATCATCGATCCCCTGAACGTCTACAACATCCGCGACATCAGCAATCTGTTCAGCGTATTGCTCATTGGTGGCGACGCCCGTACAGATCTCTACAAGGTGAACAAGGTGGCCCACGGTACTGTGAGCAAAATCTGGTACGAGAGTCCTACGGCAGGTCTGACCCGTCGTGTGACGGTCTATACCCCAGCAGGCTATGAGACCAGCGGTAAGGAGTATCCCGTGCTCTACCTGTTGCATGGCATCGGTGGCGACGAGAATGCCTGGAGCGAGCTCGGACGTGCTGCCCAGATCCTCGACAACCTCATCGCCCAGGGCAAGGCTGAGCCCATGCTCGTGGTGATGACCAACGGCAACATCTCGCAGGAGGCTTGTCCTGGTGAGACCTCTGAGGGCTTCAAGGTGCCCACGATGATGCTCCCCAAGACGATGGAGGGCTCGTTCGAGACGGCTTTCCCTGATGTGGTGAAGTTCATTGAGAGCACTTACCGTGTGAAGAAGGACAAGGCCCATCGTGCCATCGCTGGTCTGTCGATGGGTGGCTTCCACAGCCTCTTCATCAGTATCAACAATCCAGATATGTTCGGATATGTAGGTCTGTTCTCCGCAGCTGTAGATAAGGATCAGCAAGATCCTGACGGCCATCCCGAGATCTACGCCGACCGCAATACGAAGATCGACGGTCTCTTCGCCAAGAACCCCAACCTCTTCTGGATTGGCATCGGCAAGACCGACTTCCTCTACAAGAACAACAACGACCTGCGCGCTTATCTCGACTCCAAGGGTCACAAGTACACCTACCTCGAGACCGAAGGTGGTCACATCTGGCGCAACTGGCGTATCTACCTCTCAGAGTTTACACCACTATTATTTAAGTAATAAAGTCTTATGAAGAAATCCGTAATTTTCAGTCTCGCAGCAGCTGCTGTCGTTGTGGTCGGTTGTAGCACAGCCGACAAAGCCCCTGTCCAGAAGACCCTCAATCAGGAGGAAGTGATGACCAAGATGTCTCTCGAAGACAAGGCTCATTTCGTCATCGGAACAGGTATGGCTGGCTTCTCTGGCAATGACGCCGTCATTGGTGCCACCCGCAGTCTCGTTCCTGGTGCCGCTGGTACCACCTATCCTCTCGACTCTCTCGGCATCCCTGCCATCGTACTCGCTGACGGTCCTGCCGGACTCCGTATCGATGCGACCCGTGAGGGTGACTCTGCTACCTATTACTGCACACACTTCCCTATCGGCACCCTGCTCGCCTCTACCTGGAACACCCAGCTCGTGGAGGAGGTTGGTGAGGCCATTGGCGAAGAAGTGAAGGAGTATGGTGTCGACGTGCTGCTGGCGCCTGCCCTGAACATCATGCGTAACCCTCTCTGCGGACGTAACTTCGAGTACTACTCCGAGGATCCCGTAGTGGCTGGTAAGACTGCCGGAGCCTATATCACTGGTGTCCAGAAGAACGATGTCGGTACGAGCATCAAGCACTTCGCTGCCAACAACCAGGAGACGAACCGCATGAACAACGATGCCCGCATCTCCCAGCGTGCCCTCCGCGAGATCTACCTCAAGGGTTTCGAGATCGCCATCAAGGAGAGCAAGCCCTGGACGGTGATGACCTCTTATAACTATATCAACGGTGTCTACTCTTCTGAGAGCAAGGATCTCGTCGAGACCATCCTCCGCGATGAGTGGGGCTATGAGGGAACCGTGATGACCGACTGGTTCGGTGGTAAGGACGGTGCCAAGCAGATGTGGGCTGGTAACGACATGCTGCAGCCAGGTAAGGACGAGCAGTTCGACTCGATCGTCGCTGGCGTGAAGAGCGGCAAGCTTGCTGAGGCCGACCTCGACCGCAACGTCTCCCGCATCCTCAGCCTCATTGAGAAGAGTCCCCGCTATCAGGGATATCAGTTCTCGAACAAGCCTGACCTGGAGGCTCATGCCGCCGTCACCCGTCAGTCGGCTGCCGAGGGTATGGTGCTGATGAAGAACGAGAAGGCTCTGCCTTTCGCTGAGGCCGTGAAGAACGTCGCCCTCTATGGTAACACCTCTTACGACTTCATCGCTGGTGGTACTGGTTCTGGTAATGTGAACCACGCTTACGTTGTCTCTCTGCTCGATGGTCTGAAGAACGGTGGCTACACCGTCTCTGAGGAGTTGAAGACCACCTACGAGACCTATATCGCTGACGCCAAGAAGGCCGCAGAGCTGGCTGCTGAGGAAGCTGCCAAGAAGGATCCGAAGACCGCTATGCTTGTGAAGTTCCTGCCCCAGCCGCTGCCCGCAGAGAAACTTTTCACTGCCGACGAGCTCACGGCTCAGGCTGCTAATGCCGACATCGCCGTGATCACCCTCGGACGCCTCTCTGGTGAGTTCCTCGATCGTAATGTCTCCAATTTCAACCTCAGTCCCTCTGAGCGCATGCTCATCGAACAGGTCTGTGATGTCTATCACAAGGCTGGCAAGCAGGTGGTGGTGCTGCTGAATATCGGTGGTGTCATCGAGACAACATCGTGGAAGGATCTGCCCGATGCCATCCTCTGCGCATGGCAGGCAGGACAGGAGGGCGGTAACTCCGTCGTCGATGTGCTGAGTGGCAAACAGTCGCCCTCTGGTAAGTTCACGATGACGTGGCCCGTCCGCTTTACCGATGCTTACAGTTCCAAGAACTTCCCCATCGACCAGGATCCCCGCATCGACATGATGAACCAGGGACAGAAGGGTAATGTCCGCACCGTCGACTATACTGAGTACGAGGAAGACATCTACGTCGGCTATCGTTACTTCGACGCTTTCGAGGTGCCTGTGGCTTATCCCTTCGGCTATGGCCTGAGCTATACCACCTTCGAGTATGCTGATGCCAAGGTTGCTGACAAGGGCGAGGGCTATGAGGTCAGCGTCACCGTCAAGAACACAGGCGACCGCGAGGGCAAGGAGGTTGTAGAGCTCTACGTCGCTGCGCCTGACTCCAAGGCTGCCAACAAGCCCGTGAAGGAACTCAAGGCCTTCGCCAAGACGGAGAACCTGAAGCCTGGTGAGAGTGAGACCGTCAAGCTGGAAGTGAAGGCTGCCGATCTCGCCTCGTTCGACGAAACCGCCTCTGCATGGGTGGTCGCCGAGGGTGAGTACCAGTTCCTCGTGGGTGCCTCGTCTGCTGACATCAAGGCCACGCTGCCTGCCAATGTCAAGGCTGTCACCATCAAGGCTCATGATGTCCTGAAACCTCAGGCTCCGCTGAACCTCCTGAAGCGGTAGTCCATTCCCCCTGTTCAGGGGGAGAAACAGTTACACTAATCCCCCGCTTGTCTGAGCGGGGGATTTTCCTGCCTTGAAACTCGGACTTTCCTGCCTTGAAACTCGGACTTTCCTGCCATGAAACTGGGACTTTGCTGCCATGAAAGTCAGACTTTCATTGAACGAATCGGAACGCATTTGAACGAATCGAAACGAGGCAGGACACTTTTGAACACTCACGACAGTCAAACGTACGCATAAGAAAGTACGTTTGCAAAATTTTCCCTACCTTTGCACTCGAAAATTCAAAAATATTTCGTATATTTGCAGTCGACAATCATTTATAACAAAAACAGATATGACAAAGAGTTTTTCGATTCAACAGGTTAGTATGGTAATTGTGGCTGTGGTCGCTCTGTGCGGCTACAGCCTTGGTATGTCCGCCCAGAAACTGACGGCGGCTAACATTGACGAGGTCGTGAAGGCGATGACGCTCGAGGAGAAGTGTCACATGGTGCTCGGTCGCGGTATGCACTTCAACGACGACGCGAAGTTCCCAGGTACTGCTGGCAGCACATTCTCGGTAGCCCGTCTGGGCATCCCTGAGACCTATTGTGCCGACTCACAGCAGGGTCTTCGTATGAACGCCACCCGTGCGTGGGATCATAATGATTATTATCCCACGGACTTCGTGGCCTCGATGACACTCGCCTCGACATGGGACCGTGAGGCTGCCTTCAAGGTAGGACAGGGCATCGGCAACGAGGTGCGCGAGTTCGGTCTCGACTGGATCCTCTCGCCTGCGATGAACCTCATCCGCAATCCGCTGTGCGGTCGTAACCACGAGTATTACTCGGAGGATCCTTACCTCTCCGGCACCATCGGCGCAGGTTATGTGAAGGGTGTGCAGAGTGAGGGAACAGCTGCTTGTCCGAAGCACTTCGTGGCCAACAACCAGGAAACCAACCGAAACAACAATATATCACAGGTGTCGCAGCGTGCCCTGCGTGAGATCTACCTGAAGGCTTTTGAGATCATGGTGAAGGAGAGTGATCCCTGGACCATCATGACCTCTTATAATAAATTGAATGGTCCGTATGCCGTGCAGAACTACGAACTGTTGACCACCATCGTCCGCGACGAGTGGGGCTGGAAGGGTATGTATGTGTCTGACTGGAATGCTGGCGACGATGCCGTAGCCGCCATGCTGGCAGGTAACGATATGCTGCAGCCTGGACAGGACAAGCAGTATCAGGCTATCCTTGAGGCTGCGAAGAATGGCAAGTTGCCGATGGAGGTTCTCGATGCCAATGTGAAGCGTATCTTGGAGTATGTCATCAAGACACATAACTTCAAGGGCTATAAATATAGCAACGAGCCTAACCTGAAGGCTCACGCTAAGACGGTTCGTGAGGTGGGTGCCGACGGTATCGTGCTGCTCAGCAATAATGGCATCCTGCCGCTGACTGGCAAGCGAGTGGCATTGTTCGGTTGCACGAGCTATGACTGGATCTCTGGTGGTTCTGGCTTCGGAGGCACGAGCGTAGGTCACTATACAGTTTCTTTGATTGAGGGTCTGCGTAGCGTGGGTTATGAGGTGTACAAGCCGCTGATAGGTATCTACACCCAGCATCTCGCTGCTGAGGAGAAGAGACTCTTCCCCAACGGTCGTCCTCCCTTCTCGCTGATGCCTCCCGCACGTGCTGACGAGAAGCAGTTCACGGTCGAGGAACTGAATGCCGCCATCGAGAGCTCTGACGTGGCCATCATCTCACTGGGTCGTAAGAGCGGTGAGGCTGCTGACCGCAGCGAGGCAGATTTCTACCTGAAAGACGGTGAAAAGGAACTGATCAAGGCCGTCAGCGAGGCTTATCATGCCAAAGGCAAGAAGGTCGTGGTATTGCTTGACATCTGCAGTCCTATCGATGTTGCCTCTTGGCAGGATCAGATTGATGCTCTCGTCTGTACTTGGCAGGGTGGTCAGGAGAGTGGCTTCTCTGTGGCTGATGTGCTCAGCGGTCGTGTGAACCCCTCTGGCAAGCTGCCCATGACCTTCCAGATTAACTACGGCGATGCCTACGCTGACAAGAACTTCCCAGCCAATGTCGATGATAAGACGCTGGGCGCGATGTTCATGTGGGGCTACAACAAAGATCAGGCTCCGAAGGAGCGCACACCTCAGGCTAATATAGACTTCACGAACTACGAGGAGGACATCTATGTGGGCTATCGTTACTTCGACAGCTTTGGCAAACCTGTGGCCTATCCCTTCGGCTTCGGCCTTTCTTATACCACCTTCGAATACGATGATCTGGAGGTTGCGGAAGAGAATGGTGTCTATACCATTAAGGTGGATGTGAAGAATACGGGTAAGCGTGCTGGTCGCAATGTGGTGGAACTCTTCGTGGCTGCCCCCAACAGCAAAAAGCTGAACAAGCCTGAAAAGGAGCTGCGCAACTATGCCAAGACCAAACTCCTGCAGCCTGGTGAGGAAGAGACCGTCACGATGACTGTCAAGACCTCTGACCTCGCCTCCTTCAACGAGAAGGCTTCAGCCTGGAAGACGGATGCTGGTGTCTATACCTTTATGATCTGCTCTTCTGCCAACACCGTCGAGGCCAAGGCTACTGCCAAGGTGAAGGCCTGGACCCAAAAAGTCCACAACGTGATGCAACCCAACGTGAAACTGAACGTTTTGAAAAGGTAAAAAAGTAAAAAGGTAAAAAATATATGAAGACAAATGTTATGAATAAGGTGATGGTGATTGGAAAAAAGGTTTTACCCTTTTACCTTTTTACCCTTTTACCTTTAAGCGTAAGTGCTCAGTGGCAGATGCAGCCGACACCCAATGATACGTTGCAGCCTGTTCGCAATCTGGGTAATGGTAAGGTGGCGTTCAGTATCTATGCTCCCAATGCCAAGGTAGTAGGCTTCGGTGGTGATGCGATGCCTTGGGGCAAGCCCCTCCAGTTCACAAAGGCCGACAATGGCGTATGGACGACTGTTATCTCTGACTTGAAGGATGGTGTTTATCGCTATAATTTCACCGTCGATGGTGTGAAGGTGCAGGATCCGAAGGGTCCGCTCTCTGCTGAGACCTCTGCCCTCGCCGTGATCAGCGACGGTAAGCAGTTCTATGATGTGCGTCCTGAGATTCCTCACGGAGCCATCGCCCAACGCTACTATTTCAGCAAGACACTTAACACCCTGCGTCGTCTGCATGTTTGGACACCCGCTGGCTATGAGAAGTCTGCCGATAAGCTCCCAGTGCTCTATCTGATTCATGGTGGCGGCGACAACGATGCCTCATGGCCTGGTGTGGGCTGTGCTGGCACGATCCTCGACAACCTTCTCGCTGAGGGAAAGATGCAGCCGATGATTGTCGTGATGCCCAATGGCTCCATCGCCACGAAGAACCTCATGGACGAAGTGCCCCTTTTCGAACAGGATCTCGTCACGAGCATCATACCCTATATTGAGGACAACTACCGCGTGCTGGCAGACAAGGCCCACCGTGCAATGGCCGGTCTCTCGATGGGAGGTATGGAGACGATGGAGACCATCCTCAACGACAATGATAAGTTCGACTACTTCTGGGTGCTGAGTGCCGGTTGGTTCCCTGCACAGGCAGAACAGTTCGAGGGTTATCGTCAGCGTCTCGCCAAAGCTGCCGACGGTATCAAGAAGAACGTGCGCCAGCTCGTCTTCACCCAGGGAGATCCTGAGGACATCGCCTATCAGAACGGCCTCGCTACCCTGAAGCTCTTCGATGCCGAGGGTTTTAAGTACGAGTTCTACACTGCTCCCGGCGGCCACACCTGGTACACCTGGCGCAACAATCTCCACCAACTCGCACAGAGATTATTTAAATAAAAAATAGTTTACAGTTGACGGTTTACAGTTTACAGATGATATGCTGGCAAGCCGTTCTGTCTATAGAAGTAATCAACTGTAAACCGTAAACTGTAAACAGTAAACAAATAACAAGTATGAGAAAATCAATCGTATGTATGGCACTGGCAGTGATGTGCTGCGTAGGTGCCTCGGCACAGGAGAAGCTCTTCAATAGTGCCAGTGTTCAATCTCCCGTCGTCAATAAGGACGGCACAGTGACATTCAATCTCTTCGCACCCAAGGCTGTGAAGGTCGAGGTGACAGGCGATTTCCTGCCCACCCAGCAGATCGATATCCCTGGCTACGGCAAGTATGATGCTCCGGGCGTGGCCCAGCTCGTGGAAGGCAAGAATGGTGTATGGAGCTATACCACAGACAAACTCGCCCCTGAGATGTACAGCTATACGTTCAACATCGACGGCATGACGGGTGTGAAGGATCCTGCCAACATCTACGTGAACCGTGATATCGTATCGTTCACCAATATCTTCATCGTCAGCGACGAGAAGGGTGACAAGGGTGACCTCTATCGTGTGAACGAGGTGCCCCACGGAAATCTCTCGAAGGTTTGGTATCCCAGCCCCACACTGAAGATGCAGCGTCGTATGACCATCTACACACCTGCCGGCTATGACAAGGGTGGCAAGTATCCCGTGCTCTACCTGTTGCATGGTGCCGGTGGTGATGAGAATGCCTGGAGCGAACTTGGACGTGCTGCGCAGATCCTCGATAACCTGATTGCTACTGGTAAGGCCAAGCCCATGATCGTCGTGATGCCCAACGGCAATCCCAACTGTCAGGCTGCCCCTGGTGAGTGGTCGTTCGGTATGTACACCCCTGGCTTCCGCGATGGCGGTACTGGTCCTAAGGATCCCGCTGTTGCCACCATTCCTGAGAGCTTTATGGACATCGTGAACTATGTTGATGCCAACTATCGTACCATCAAGAGCCGTGCAGGACGTGCTATCTGTGGTTTGTCGATGGGTGGTGGACACACCTTCCACGTCAGTCTGCTCTATCCTAACAAGTTCGACTATTTCGGTCTGTTCTCTGCAGGTCTGCACTTAGCCAAAGGTGGTTACCAGGATTCTTTTGCCGAGCAGATCAAGGCCAATCCCGAGTTTGCAGACCAGAGTGCTAAGCTTTTCGCCAGCAAGCCCAAGCTCTACTGGATGGGTATGGGTAATACCGACTTCCTCTATCAAAGTACTGTTGATCTGCGTGCCTTCTGGGACAGCAAGGGCTACAAGTACGAATATGTCGAGACCGATGGTGGTCACATCTGGCGCAACTGGCGCATCTATCTGACGATGTTCGCACAGAAGATATTCAAGTAAAATCATTCCGTCTAAGACGGCTTCGACGGCAGAATTTGCATAATATATGTTAATTCTGCCGTTATTTTGTTGCGTAATTATCAGATAATTCCTATATTTGCGGGCATTATATGGATAAACCACTGATTAAGCATCTAAAACTGTTGCTGGTTGCAGTTCTTTTAACATTTTGCGCCGTGACCGCTTACGCAGACAAGACTGTTGCAGACTTGACTGGTAAGGACAGGGAGATGTATGATATGTTCCGGCACTTGTTCGTCAATGGTTCACCTGATGACTTTTATAGCTATGCCGAAGAGTATAGCAAAGACCTGCACGAGAAAGGTTATATGATGCTCTATTATAAGCTGTTGAGCAACAAAGGTTTCTATGCACTCAGACATAATCAGGTCTATCGCGCCATGCAGTTTGCAGAGGCGTTGGACCATGAGGTGAGGGATGACGGCGCCAGCGACTATTTCTATCTGGCCACAGGTTTGTATGGAGATATCTACAGCAGCACTCACGACAAGACCCGTGGAGAGACCTATTTCATGCAGGCTCTGGAGGAAGTGGGCAATCATGATGTGAAGTTCACCATGCGTGTCTATCTGAATCTGGCGGAGATGCTTTGCCTGAAGGATCCGCAGAAGGCGCTGCAGTGGGCCGAAAAGTCTATTGAAACCTCTAAGCAGGTGGAGAATACCGACTACCTCTCCATGTCGTTGGCCATGAAAGCCTACATCTATTTTATTATAGGCAACGCACCGCAGTTCTTCCAGGCCTATCAACAGTATGTGGATTTGCGGAGTATGGACAAACCGGATTTCAATCACCGGTATGATAACATCATGGAGGTGGCCAAACTCGCCTTCAACAAGGATTACGATGCTGCGATGGGGAAGGTGCGTGAGGGCAGTCTGGCCGTCGACAGTTCGTTGACGGTGATCTGCATCTATTCCTTACAAGGCAATCTCGCCCAAGGATTTGAGGCCATGAAGCGTCGGTATATCGAGATGGACTCTATCTATAGCCTCATTCAGGATGCCAACTTCAACCAGTTGGCTGCAGAGACCAGTCTGATGCGAACCCGTGAGGAGGCTGCAGCCAATAAGGCGCTTGCCAAACGGATGGTGAACTGGATGATAGGACTGACAATCGTGTTCCTGTTTGTCTATCTGATGGGGCGTCGGCGTCTGATCAAGAAGATCTGGGCCAAGAACAGAGATTTGAGAACAGCACTCAATCGTGCGGAAGAATCAGACCGTATGAAGTCTACCTTTATCCAGAGCATGAGCCATGAGATCCGCACACCCTTGAATGCGGTATCAGGCTTCTCAGAGTTGATCTGTTCGCCTGACTATCAGCTTTCCGATAAGGAGAAACGTGACATGCAGGTACGTATCTCAAGTAATGTAAACCTGATAACTTCCATCATCAACGAACTCCTGCAACTCTCGGAGAGCGAGAATGTGGGAGTTGTTAGCGATAAAGAAAAGACAGATGTCTGGGTCAACAACATCTGTCAGAGGGTCATTCAGGAAGCCAAAGGCAAGCAAAATACGGGCGTGGTGGTGCAGTTTGATTCTGACTTGCCTGACGACTTCAAGATTCGCACGAGTTCCTATCGGCTGAAGAATGCCCTGACCCATTTGGTTGATAATGCCATGAAGTTCACAGAGAAAGGATATGTAGAACTGCGCTGTGAACTTCAGGATGGTCAGGTGCGCTTCATCGTGACGGATACTGGTTGCGGCATCAAGAAAGAAGACCATGAGCGCATCTTTGACACCTTCCAGAAGGGTGATGACTTCAAGGAAGGTGTTGGCCTTGGTCTTCCGATATGCCGTCGTTTGGTGAATTCCCTTGGTGGAGAGGTCTGTCTCGATGCCACCTATACCGATGGCGCCCGTTTTATCATCTCCCTCCCTTGTGGCGATTAGCCCGTTGCTCACGGTATTTGGCTTTCTGACGAGCAGAGCCGCTACCATGAGCCCCCGTGATATACTGTTTCTTCTTGGCCTTGGTCTTCACCTTGCCACTCTCCTTCGGCTTGTCACCCCCACGTCCGAAGTTGATGCCGTTCTCGAGTATTTTCTGAAAATCATCCATTTTCTTAATGATGGAACAGTCTTACGCCCGTGAAGGCCATCGTGATACCGTATTTATCGCAGGTCATGATGACATGATCGTCGCGGACGCTGCCACCTGCCTGGGCAATGAACTCCACACCACTCTTATGGGCACGCTCGATGTTGTCGCCAAAGGGGAAAAAGGCATCCGAACCAAGGGCTACCTTCGTGTTCTGGGCAATCCAGGCTTTCTTCTCTTCCATCGTCAGCACCTCGGGCTGGGTCTTGAAGAACTGCTGCCAGGCGCCGTCGCGCAGCACGTCGTCATGCTCGTCCTCTGAGATATACACATCGATGGTGTTGTCACGGTCAGCACGACGGATACCGTCCACAAACGGCAGATTCATCACCTTCGGATGCTGGCGCAGCCACCAGATGTCGGCCTTGTTGCCAGCCAGACGGGTGCAATGGATACGGCTCTGCTGACCAGCGCCGATGCCAATAGCCTGACCGTCCTTCACGTAGCAGACGGAGTTCGACTGTGTGTATTTCAGCGTGATGAGGGCGATGATCAGGTCGCGCTTGGCCTCGGGTGTGAAGGTCTTATTTTGCGTGGGGATGTTCTCGAAGAGGGCATCGTCGTCGAGCTTGATCTCGTTGCGGCCCTGTTCGAAGGTGATGCCAAACACCTGCTTGCGCTCGATGGGCTCAGGCACGTAGTTAGGGTCAATCTTGATCACATTATAAGTTCCCTTGCGTTTGTCCTTCAAGATCTCGATGGCCTCGGGGGTATAGTCGGGGGCAATCACACCGTCAGAAACCTCGCGCTTCAGAATCTTGGCGGTCACAGCGTCGCAGGTATCTGAGAGGGCCACGAAGTCGCCATAGCTCGACATACGGTCGGCACCACGGGCTCTGGCATAGGCACAGGCGATGGGGCTCTCGTCGAGGCCAGCGATATCATCCACGAAGTATATCTTCTTCAGCGTGTCGCTCAGCGGCAGACCTACGGCAGCGCCAGCAGGCGAGACGTGCTTGAACGAGGCGGCGGCAGGCAGACCTGTGGCAGCTTTCAGCTCCTTTACCAACTGCCAGGCATTGAAGGCATCGAGGAAGTTGATGTATCCAGGACGGCCGTTGATCACTTCGATGGGTAACTCTCCCTCTTTCATAAAGATACGTGAGGGCTTCTGGTTCGGATTGCATCCGTACTTGAGTGCTAATTCTTTCATGCTTATACTGATTTTTCGTTTCTGGCTGCAAAATTAGTGCAAAAAGAGCGAAATACCAAATTTTAACTGAATAATCGCTAAATAGTATGAAAACATTTGGTGAGATGTGGGTGATTGCATAAATTTGCAGCGGCTGAATCGTAGAAAGATTGAATTTAGGAATCAATGAAAGTGCTGATTAGTTTGCTGCTGTTCTTGGGCAGCACGACGCAGGCAGTCGCCCAGAGGCGGCTCGTGGTGGTCGACGTGGAGACGCTGATCCCCGTCGCTGGGGCTAATGTGGTCAGTAGGGAGGGAACTTTGACGACGGACTCTCTCGGCCACGTGAGTGTATCCGATAGCTGCAAGTCGCTGTCTTTTTCGCACGTCAACTACGAAAGCCGTCTTATCAACTTGAACGAGGTGCGCGATACGGTATTCATGATTTCCAAACTGTTGAACGTGAAGGAGGTCATCGTCTTTGGACATGGTAAGAAGCGTGACTACAGCGAGCTGCAGCGTCGCTTAGGTCTTGACCGTGTGGAGGCTCAGCTGGCTGCTGGCGGCAGTCATGGGATGGACCTTGTCGCGCTGTTCAATACGCTGTTCGTCCCCAAGAAGTGGCGCGCCAGCTACCGCAAGAAGCAGCGCATGAAGCGCTTGAAGGATATCCTCGACAGCTATTGAAAAAGCGGCCGACGTTGGCCGCTTTTTCAGTATTACTTCACAAAAACCTTTTGTCTATTCACGATATTCAATCCCTTTTGTGTTAAGTATACGTTTGATGATTAGCGGCTACCACCAAAGTTAAAGCCAATCGTAGTAAAAATGCCAGGAGACTTATAATACTTACCGTGATCGACGTCACGCTCTGCTAAGTCTATGTCATATCCGACGTTAGCATATAAACGACCATAGTTGATACCAACGCCAAAACGGGCACCGGGAACGAAATCATGGCCATAGCTGGCATAGCCACCTGCAAATGGTTGGATTGCAACCTTGTCACTTATATAATAATGATAACTCAACAATAAAGGAACTTGACCTGTTATGTCTTCTTGGTCATAGCCATCCTTAATACAAAGAGTGCGATTTACGCAATAAATCCCTGTTTCCATATAAAGGGGAATTGATGCGATGCGGAAATCTAAAGCAAAACCGCCAGTCGGGCTATTGGCTCCAGTAAATCCTGTTATTTTTTCGCCATCTATTGTGGCGGTGTTAAACGTTCCACCCAGTCGGATACCGAAGTGCATCTTGGGATACTTGATGGACTGTGCGTTGACATTTGTCGTAATCATAGCAGCAAAAAGAACCAATGCTGCAAGTCTAAATTTGTTTAAGTTCATAATAATAATGTTATAGGGTTAATACTATTTGATGTCTGCGTCTTTAGCTTTAATGACTAAGCGGATATAACCTAACGTATAGCGTCCAACGGAGAGCGTGTTGTTACGATTATATTTGCCATATTTATTATTGTATGCACGTACAACGTGATCCTTGCCACTGATAGGCCCCGTAGGATCAACTTCAACACTCCCGGTCCGGAATTCATCATAATAATCGCTACACCAATCATAGGCAATCTTTTTGTTGTTGGCCACGTCACCAAAGAGTTGGTTTTGCAGATCGCAGCTGGCAGCATACTCCCATTCTGCTTCGGTTGGTATGCGATAGGGCTTTCCTGTTGCTTTGACGATAGCATCGACAATTGTTGTTACATCTTTATATTTCTCTACTATAGCAAAGCCTTCATCGTCTTTTTTCATCTTTCCCATTTCCATGAGTGCCTGTTGGCTAAGTGGTTTGGAACTGATGTAGAACGATGAAACCTCAACTTCGTGAATAGGCTCACTCTTCATAGCAATACTATGGTCGCCATCAAAGCCCATGTTCATACGTCCACCTTTAACGAGTAACATCTCTATGGGCGCATTGCCGATATTTATCGTGATCCTCTCAGGGTAATTGACGGTTTCTGTTACCATCAGTTTCTTGCTTCCAAGCGTCGTACTGGCAGATGGTTTGGAATTCTGAATGGTTTGTGGGCTGGGAGTTCGATTGACCGTTGTTGCGGTAGTTTGGCTTACAAGAGCTTGTGTCGTCTCCACGTTTTCCACTTTCTCCATTGGAATAGTTGTTTCTTGTCCTGCAATCAGCAACACGATCTTATCAAGCGGGTCAAAACTTTTTAAAACGCCTTTGATAGTGGCACCATTCTTAAGCTTAACAGCGACTTGTTGCTGAGAAGTGACTGTGCTGGCCTGTGGTGCCACGTTGCCTGTTGCCTGTACTTGAGGAGAAGCTACAACATTTGTTGGCTCCTGAGGTACTACGCCTCCCGCAGCAACATATAATTCTGGTCGACTTTGTCCTTTGAAACGGTCTGCGAAACCAATGATTTCGTCATGAAGGTCCTCAAGAACCAGTATTAGTTGTGCAGACATGTTCAATCCGCTATCACCTCTTACGTCTTTAAACGCCAACCTGCAGACCACTTTGCCAGTACTTACTTCCACAATGTCAACAAATCCGCTTTTGAAATTCACACCACCGGACTTCTTGGCAAAAGAGCCAAGAAATGCTGAGGCTACGACACCGCCTCCGATGCTACCCATATCAACATCAAGGAGATGAATCACAAAGCTATAGCTGTCATTTGGATTCGAAGTTTGAAGTGACAGTCCGTTCTTCTTGCTGGTCTTCTTGTTGAAGCGCTTTAAGAAGTATTCTTCTATCTTGCGCTTATCAGAAGGCCAGTCTCGTACATAGTCTGGTCCTTTGCTTTCAAGCCATTGATCCCAGGATACACCTTCGACCTTAGCTTCAGACCAATCTGTCTCAAAATAAGCAGAATTTAATGTCCATATGACATTGGCAGTACCTGACTGAAGCGTAATTTGGTCACCATCTTTAGCATGAAGGGGAGCAAATAGCAAAGTAATGACAGTTAAAAGCAAAAATCGTTTCATGTAGTATTACTCTTTTTGAGCCTATAGACACTCCAGATTCGGCCTTGTTCCTATTTATAGTTGGCTCTTTCTTAGTGCAAAAAGGCGTAGGTGTCTGTTCTATGCCCAACCGAATCTTACGACTGGCGTTCGAAAACGTCTTTCCTAACACTAAGACAGCTTGTGACCTTTAGTTACTTGTCGTGCAAGTTACTTTATGGCAAACAAGCGATGTTGCAAAGGTACACATTTGTTTTGAAATGACAAAAGAAAAAAGAGAAAATTAGCTGATTCGCGTGTAAAAGGTACAAAAAAGCCGCAGATTACGATGTTTATCACAGATTTTTTGTACCTTTGCAGCAAACTTATATGATATGGAAAAGAAACGTATCGCCCTCCGCAAACTGCTGGAGGCAGTGGAAAGGGAAATCCTGCGCAAGCCAGACCGTAAGACGCTGGACCATCTGTCGCTGTTGGCGGGTTTTCAGAACTGGGACAGCTTCCAGCAGGCGCTGCACGGTGAGGCCAGTGCTGACGAGAATTACAAATAATTTCGCCCATAGTTTTGCGGATTCGGAAAAAAGTTGTACCTTTGCAAACTGTTAAGAAAAAAGCAAAAGCGGCATGAAGGAATCCGAAAACAGAATCATCAGTTTGCCTAAGATCTCAGATGTCAGGGGCAACCTCTCTATCATCGAACAGCTCAGGCATGTTCCGTTTGAGATACGGCGTGTCTATTGGATCTACGATGTGCCGGGAGGAATCGACCGTGGAGCTCATGCTTACAAGGAGAGCGAGGAGTTTATCGTGGCTCTCTCGGGCTCCTTCGACGTGGAGCTCGACGATGGTGAGCAGAAACAGACCTACCAGCTGAACCGTTCGTACAAAGGTCTCTATGTGGCTAAGGCCATGTGGCGGCGCATGACGAACTTCTCCACGAACTCGCTGGCGCTGGTGCTTGCTTCGACGGACTATGATCCCAACGACTACATCATGGACTATCAGGACTTCCAGCTTTGGCTGAAGGGACAGACGATGTTGACGGATAACGTGAACAACACCTCGGCACCAGTCATCAACAATGTTCAGGTGCCGAATGCCGTCAGCTATGCCAGGAGTGTGTTTGACAGTTCTCTTTATGAGCTGAACAAGATGCACGATGTGGAGGGTAACCTGACGTTTATCTACCAGAATATTCATGTGCCGTTCGAGATCAACCGTGTATTCTATAGCTACGACATTCCTGGTGGAGAGGAGCGTGGTGGGCATGCCCACAAAGAGTGCCATCAGTTTATCATCGCTGCCTCGGGCAGTTTCGAGGTGGTACTCGACGATGGCACCAACAAACGAACTGTCGCCCTCAACCGTCCCTTCTGGGGACTCCATGTGCCGCCTGGCATCTGGTCGTCGGAGCAGGGCTTCTCTTCGGGCAGCATCTGTCTGGTGCTGGCCAGCCACGTTTATTCGGAGGATGACTATATCCGCAATTATGACGAGTTTCTGGAATATATAAAGAAATGAATATGGTGAAACTATTGGATCTTCAGGCCATCACGATGCAGCATGCCGAGGAATATGAGGCTGCAGCCAAGCGCGTGATTGAGTCGGGATGGTTTTTGCAGGGTCGTGAGAACGAGACCTTCGAACACGACTATGCCCAATATATCGGTACAAAGCATTGTATCGCAGTAGCCAACGGGCTGGATGCCCTGAAACTGGTTCTGCGCGGCTATAAGGAACTGGGTGTGATGAAGGACGGCGACGAGATTATCGTACCCGCCAATACTTATATCGCCACCATTCTGGCCATTACTGCCAATCAGCTGGTGCCCGTGCTGGTGGAGCCGACATGGGAGCATCTCGAATTGGATATCAACCGTGTGGAGGAGGCCATCACCCCGAGGACAAAGGGTGTGATGACGGTCCATCTCTATGGCCGTATCGCCTACAACGACGAACTGGGCGATATCTGTCGGCGTCACGGACTGAAGCTGATGGAAGACTGTGCCCAGAGTCACGGCTGTGCCTGGAAAGGTGTGAAGACTGGTGCCCTGAGCGATGCGGCGGCCCACTCCTTCTATCCGGGAAAGAACCTCGGAGCCTTCGGCGATGCAGGAGCTGTGACGACTGATGACGAGGAACTGGCCTCAGTGGTACGTGCCTTGGCCAACTACGGCAGTCAGAAGAAGTATGTGTTCCGTTATGTTGGCATCAACAGTCGCATGTCGGAGCTGGATGCTGCCATCCTCGACGTGAAGTTGAAATATCTCGACGAGGATAATCAAAAGCGTCAACAATTGGCGGCCTATTATTACGAGGCGATTGATAACCCGCTGATTACCCTGCCGCAAAGGCTTAGCGATGAGAACAATGTCTATCATCAGTTCCCCATCTTCTGTGAACGGCGCGATGAGTTGCAGGCATATCTCAAAGAGGGTGGGGTGCAGACGCTTATCCACTATCCGATACCGCCGCATAAGCAGGAGTGCTACAGAGAGTGGAACGACCGCAGTTATCCAATCACGGAACGCATCCATCAGCAGGAACTCTCCATCCCGATGAATCAGGTGGTGAGCCGGGAGGAGGCTGAGACCGTTGTGCGGTTGATTAATGATTTCAGTTGAATATGAAACAGAAGAAAGAGATATCCGTGGTCATCCCTGAGTATTGCGGGGAGTCGATGCTGGCTGAACTGCTGAAACGATTGCATGCAGTCCTGCAGACGCTGACCGACAGTTACGAGATCATCCTCGTCAATGACTGTTCGCCTGACAATGTGTGGGAGGCTATCCGGCAGGTTTGTGCTATAGATAAGCGTGTCGTTGGTCTCAATCTGAGCCGTAACTTCGGAGAGCACTATGCCATTTCGGCAGGTTTGCGCTATGCCAAGGGTGAGTACATTGTCGTGATGGACTGCGACCTTCAGAACCGTCCGGAAGACATACCAGCCCTCTATCAGAAAGCGAAGGAAGGATGGGATGTGGTCCATGCCCGTAGGGTTCATAAGAAGTTCGGATTCTTAAAGCGGATGTCATCGAGTATGTTCCATGCCGTCTACGACTGGATGACAGGACATAAGTCAGACTCCAGCATAGCCGAGTTCGGCATTTATAGTGCCCGTATCATCCGGGAGTACAACAAACTGGGCGAGGTGGCTCGTTCGTTTAACTTCCTGATAGAGTTTTTGGGATTCCGTGTGACAGCCATCGACGTGACGCACGACTCCCGTGCCGACGGTGGCGGCTCCTCCTATACATTCAAGAAATTGTTACGGCTGGCTATGGATTCGATTATTGCCGACAGCACACGACCTCTGAAAATGGCTGTCGTGGGAGGCTTCACGATGTCGTTCCTTTCTGTCATCATGGCGCTCTACAATGTTCTTGCCTATTTCTTTGAACTCCATACGGTTCCTGGCTATACCACAACCATCTTCTCCATCTGGTTCGCCTGTGGTCTGTTGCTTTTCATGATGGGTATCCTCGGCCTTTACATTGGGCGCATTTTCGACCAGGTGAAGGCACGTCCGATCTTTATCGTGATGGATGAACTGAATGTGGGAGAAGACTAAGCCTTCTCCCACATTCAATTGATTGAATAATCCTTATTTCTTCTTTTCGTAGATATAGAACGGCAGGTTCAGATATGTCCGCTTCAGACGTAGCTCGTAGCCATTAGCCTCGATGTCGCGTAATACCTGATGCTTGTCGGCTTGGTTTTCACGGCAGTAGGTCACTACGAAGTCGGCCTTCCTGTCGGTCAGGATCTTCCGATGATCGCGAATCATTGCTGGTGTCCCTCCGTTGGGATAGGCAAACTGGTCGCCTGCAGGTAATGCACCGTACATCACACCGAAGCCGAATTCTTGGCATTCGTAGCTCAGCAGTCGCGGATGATCCACGTCTTTCATCACGTCTGAGATGGCCTGGAATGCCTCGCGGTCATCGTTGTGGGTGAAGATGGTGTTTTGGCGCAACTCGCCTACGATGAGGTTCCCATACAGACAACTGCAGATGATGTATGCTGCCAGCAGACCGAAGCATGCCCAGCGTGCCCTCTGGTTGTAGATGAGCAGTACGGCAATGAGCAGATAGAGTATGAAGATATAGCAGACGCCGTAATAGTAGTCCCATACGTTATGGCGTGTTGATATGGCGATGAAGAGCAGGGCGATGGTAACAGGCACCAATTTGTACTGTTTCAGTCGCAGGCTTAACAACATGCCGCTTAGGAAAACGACGGCGATGAATACTATCTTGCGGTAGTCGTCCAGTATGCCAGCCAGGTCTTGCATATACGAAGGACTGTCGCTGTTCTCGTTCGTCACCGTTTCGTAAGCCAGTACGAAATAGTTGTGGAAGAAGGCTCCGAGAGTGTCCGTCATAATAAAATATATGATAAACGGTGCCACTATCACCACAGAGATGGCAATCATCCATAAGAAGGGCTTTGCCAGACCCCGTTTGTTTTTGTACTGATCCCACAAGGCTATGAGTACGATGACTCCCTGAGCGGCGGCAATATTGTATTTCATCATCACTAATGTGGTGAAGCATCCTCCCAGCATCAGAAAGTCTGCCACATCGTTACGCTCCTCTGCATAGATTCGTTTAAACAGGGCATAGAGCGATATGGCAACGAATAGTAGCATCAGGTCTTCGGAGCGCGTCTCGAAATGGAACCAGGGGAAGAAATACACGAAGATCATCGGCAGCGTGGCAGCCATACTCAGTCGGTTGTCTCTCAGGAATATCATGGCCGTCTTATAGTTGAAGAAGAGCGTCAAGGCATAGAACACGCCTGAAACCACATACATGCCGTGATAGTTGAGTGGCGAGATGAGCCAGCCGATGCCGTAGAAGAGCCAGATCAGCGGTCCTTTGAAATCGGTGAACTCCACATAGGGGCGCATGCCGTACAAGAATGCCTTGCCCTCCATGAAGAACCAGGCAGAATCGACGCGGTGAGCCAACCAGAAGAGAGGAGAGTCGTTAGATAGAAACAGCTGGATGATGAACGACCACAAGGTGAAGAGAATCAACACCTTCATGTCTGACGGCTGCTTGGAAGTCTTGTAATTATTCATCTTAAATGTTGTTTGTTGATTACAAAAAAAGGCTCCTCTTCGGGAACCTCTCTTTCTGTGTCCGGATGGTTAGGATTACTCAGCCGTAACGGGACGACGCTTCTCCTTGATGCGGGCAGCCTTACCAGTGAGCTTGCGCAGATAGTAGAGCTTAGCGCGACGGACCTTACCAACCTTGTTCACCTCGATAGAATCGATGTTCGGTGATTCAATGGGGAAGATACGCTCGACACCTACAGTGCCTGACATCTTACGAACGGTGAAACGCTTCTTGTCTCCGTGACCGCAGATCTTGATGACAACACCGCGGTAGAGCTGGATACGCTCCTTTGAACCCTCGATAATTTTGTAAGCGACAGTGATAGTGTCACCAGCCTTGAACTCTGGAAACTTCTTGCCGGTTGCAAATGCTTCTTCAGCAACTTTAATTAAATCCATTTCTTTACTTTTTTACTTGATTTGCTGTATCGTTCCAACGCAACATAGACGGGCCACTCGTGACTTCCCTCCATCGGTTACGCCGAAAAGCGGGTGCAAAGGTACTAATTTCCTGTGAGAAATACGGGTTGTGGTGATTGGGATAGATTTAATTTAACATTATTTAATGTTTGGAATGGCCTCCAGGCTACTTAATACGTAGAATTTCTGGCTTCCTCGACCTCGAAAGGTGATTCCCGAGGCGGGGTCATCGGCGATTTTCCGCAGTTCCAGAGAGGCTGTTGTTTTTGATAATCCCGTCAGCCTGACGTAGTCCATCACTCGCATCAGGTGATATTTCTCTAAGAATTTACGGGCCATCGCCGTACGCTCCTCCAATGTGGTCTTTGGTTTCTTAAGACGGCTCACGCCACCGCTCGACAGCACACACTTCGTGCGGGTCTTGCGAATCAGCTCGGGATCGGCCTTAAACGACACACCCCTTACCTCGATGCTGCTGGCATTGCGCTTCGTCTCGCCAGGCTCGAAGGCATCGGGCAGCATGTCCTTGCGCACGCCCAGCCTCGCCGTGAACAGCCCCACCTCGTCGATCTTTACCGAGAAACCGTTGGCCAGACAGCCAGGAAGTTTCTCGGCAATCTGCGTTAGCACAGCCTTGTAGGTGCTTCTCGGCAGGCTTCCGTCGCGGCAAAGCACATCAATGAACTGCTCGTGGTTCATCGCCCTCGTCACCATCTTATAGTAGGCCTGTGTGCGACCCGTTCCGTTCAGGTCGGCAATCTCTTTCTTAATGTATTTTGCGTCCATATTATTGTTGTTTTGAGTCCTTCTTAAGGTTATTCTGCGTCCATTTTTCAGTTCCTTTCTGCAAAGGTAATCAAAATGTTCCAAAATCATCTGTTTATTGGCGAAGAATTAACAAACTTTGTCTTAGAATCATTGTTCTTCGTCGTAGAACGAACGTTCCATGTTGAAAATCCAACTTTACAAGGCTTCAAACTCCCATTCCCAAGCCTTGAGAATCACCTTTTCAAGGCTTGTCTCTCAACTTTACAACGCCTGTCCCAACAGCGTCAGACGCTTTGTCCTACAACTTTAGGTGTCGAACGATCTCTGATACTATAATACTGAGCCAAGTGAATGGGTCACGAGAGTTTTTTGAGTTTATTTGTTATCGTTGAATATCTCTTTGAGTTTCTTATCGATGTCCTTACCACGTAGTCCTACATCCGAAAGAGATGTTTTTGCGGATTGGACAGTTTGTAACAATTCGTATGTACCTCTAACGGCCTTTAAGCATGTCGTGACTTTGCTTTCTTTTTTTTCAACCTGACTGATGAACGCTTCTATTTCAC
>Ga0247611_10002306_pt1 | contig 31170 bp, 43 predicted proteins | sample 177DNAGHGhighgp2_FD_192422 | JGI IMG/M metagenome (GOLD analysis project Ga0247611, IMG submission 192422) | Sheep rumen microbial communities from Palmerston North, Manawatu-Wanganui, New Zealand - 1770 DNA GHGhigh gp2 | ecosystem: Host-associated > Mammals > Digestive system > Stomach > Rumen... | reverse complement strand
TGCGGAATGCGTTCCATGCAGTACCGCCACCACCCGCGAAAACGGGTTCAATATCATAGTTGTCGAGGTAATTTTCACAGATTCGGTTGATGTTTATCTTGATTTCATCTTCACCGGGTGCGGCATATGCCTTGCCCCTGAATATCGTTGTCCCGTTGAGTTCAATCGAATATTCAAGTGAAGAGCCCGAATAGGTGTAAATGGTATCCTTGTAAATAGGTGATGTTATCATATTATTAAATTTTACATTTAATATTAGTTGAAGATGGTTTTTAATGCGTCCACTTGAGAGAAAACCCAACTTTCCACATCTTCCCTTATAGCCAAATCGATAGACTGCTGAAAATATTCAATAGAATCAGCCTTAGCCCTGTCAAAGAAATGCGTTCCCTTGTATCCTTCTCGGTGGATCTTGCGTGCAATCAGGAATGCGAGCTGCTTGATAGTAGGAAGATACTGCTTTCCCGCCTGTTTTCCTGTCTTTATCACCCCGACGTGGGGAACTATTTTCTTAACCCTTATCCATTCCTCGATTTTCTTCTGCAATTCGCCGTCCCCGCCCGCTTTCGTGGGCCCACGTCCGTTATTGACATAGTACCAGTAATCGGCAAGCCATACACCAACTTCATAGGTGTCTTCCCCGATTTTAATTTCCGTCTTTATGGAGTTAACCAAATTTCCCGAGGCGTTGCTGCCGTCCCTCATCAGGTTTTCCTGCAATTTGTTCCGGAAATACTCCGCGAAGTTTTCCAACACCGCAGTCAAATGTGTCCAAGTAATGTCAAGTCCTTCCATTATTTAATTTTGTTCTTTCTCTTGAAATCGTCTATAGCTTTCTGCTCCTTGCGTTGCTTGTAATTCCAAAAATTTATATAAGCAAGGAAATCCACCGCAGCTATGCGATAAATTTCCTCCCAATTAAGCCCTGTAAGTTGATGCACCGCATCGACGCACTCAAGCAACCCTATAAGTAGCTTTGAGCCTGCTTTATCGTCTCTATCAGATTTCCTATTGCCTGCAGAAGAGCCGTCTCCTCCTTCGTCCTGTCCTTCTTCCTTGCCAACTTGCGGTACTGCTTTCTGTTCTCCCGAAGAAGTCGTGAGATTGACTTCTTCCACAAGATGAAAAAAAAAGCGGACAGCCCCATAGCGTCCTCGATTGGAAGATGCTTGTATATAATTTCCCTCACATCGTCGCCCGAATACCCTTCATTATACTTATGCCCTTCAGGAATAAGCAGGACGCTGAGCAACCCCGCCAAATCCTCGGGTGCATCCGCAGCCCTGACTTGGAAATCGATATACTGAGCAGTCGTCAGTTCCGCAGGGTTAAGCGTCGGAATATATTTCCTCCCGTCCAGCTCATAGGACTTATGGACAATAGAAGCAATAGGATTTCTTTGAAGGAACCTTAAATTTTTCGCCTTCAGCAAAAGAACCGAATAAGGCAATTGCTCCACCTTCTCCACGGTTGTGTCGTCAAGCACCGCAATAACCGCCGCAATCAAATCTATCTCATTCTTGTCCTCCTTCTGCAACGCAGCAATCCTGTCATACTTCTCAATAGTTATATCTTTCCAATTCATATTGATAAAATTTTACTTTTAATATTAGATAAATACTATTTCCCCGAGGGTTCCTCCACCCCCTAAATATGCATCATATGCAAAGGCAAGTGCCATCACCGTGTCGTCATGGCTTCCCGCCGCTCCGTTGTATGTAACGGTTTTCGTCTTCGCATTCACCTGCATCTCATACTTCCTCAACTCATTCAACTGAGCATAGTCGCCGATAATCCCAATCTTCCCCTGTTCAAAGGCAAGTTGCAACTGCGTTATGATTTTCCGCTTACTTTCATTCGACGTGTTCCACTCCGTAATAGGATAAGACACCTTCTTCCGAAGGAAATCCACATACACGTCGCCTATTGAATTTATTTCTGCCTGAATAGCCCTTATCACAGCCCTTCCACTCAGAGAGTTTATGATATCGGCAAGCCAATCCACCTGAGCCGTAGGACGCAGGTTGTTCGTCCTCTCAAGTATCGCCTGTTTCCCATATTTATTGAGCGCCGACAGGACAGTATAGTCGCCGCCCTTGCCCGTTGCGAAGTCAATACCGATAAATAACTCCTCGAGTTCCGCAGGATAGTCCAATACACACGCATCGAACCCTGTAAACAGCAGCCCTCCGTCCTCAAGGAATTCTCCGTCAATCTCAGTCCTGTATTTCTGCGGGCTCATCGTCGCCCTGTAAAGGGCTTTCTGCTCCTCGGTAATGAAGCGTTCACTATCAGGGTAGCCGTTCCAATCAAACGATTTGACAGATTTGTTCTTATCCGTCAAACCGAGACTCCACATATTCCAATAATACCCGTCCTTGATGAAAGGCGTTGAGGTAATGAGAATAGGAGCCTTGTGCGCGTTTACAAGAGGAAGCAACTCATATATAACCTCCTCGTCCAAATAAGCACACTCGTCGAGCACCAACAAACCCGTAACGGTAAGTCCTCGGCTCGTCTGCTCCGTTGAACGAAAACTGATAGTCGAACCGTTCGAAAGCCCGAGTTCAAGAAGTTGGGAATTGTCTATCACAAGCATTCCCGTAGGGATAAGACTCTTTTCAATACTCTTGAATACCTTCCTCGCAAGGGATAACGTCGGCTCAAATACATAAGACGCACTCCCCGCGTGCTTCAACGCCATAGAGATTAACTCTACACCGCAGAAGGCAGTCTTACCCCTCTGACGTGGACTCTTTATAACAGCTATCTTCCCACTTTGGAATGGATCCCCCAACCAATCATATGTCGCCTGCTGATATGAAGTTAATTTTGGAAATTTTATTACCATAAATTTTAATTGAACTCAATTTGAACCATCTGCTCGCCTTCCTTCGTCTGTGCTATCTGTATCCTGTTAGAACCGACACCCAGCATCTTGTTTAACTCCGCAATAGCATCCTTCGCAGTCCGCAGATAATCCGCACCCCTCCTGCCATCAGTCCTCCTGTCTATCCCTTCCTCTATTATCTTCTCCAACCTCTCTATGTTCGCCTGCAACAACCCCTTCTTGTATTCGTCCATATCAGTAGGGATTAGCCAATTTATCGCAGCTTGATAATAGTACTTCGCCTGCTGCAACCCGCAACCCTGAGCATTCTGCACATATTCGAGGCAACTCTGCTTGGATTTCCCCTCACATATCATCCTCGCTACCTCAATAACACGGAGCTCCGTGGCAGGCGTTACCTTGAACGCCTCCCCCACGGGGGCAATCTCCTTGCTCTGCCCAAGAGGACTGAGATGGGCTCTTTCCTTTTTTATTGAAATTTCCCCTTCATGGGCGTTGCTCCCGCCCCTCTTACCTTTAGGCATTTTCTTCCACCTCCTTGGAACTGTCCACGTTCGCTACTGAACTGTCCGCGTTCCCCTTGGAACTGTCCGCGTTCTCTACCTGCGGCTCCACAGGATTGGGATTTGAAATTTCTTGGGAAATTGTCTCCTCCTTCGGCTCTTCGGGCTTGCGTCCCCATCTCCCCTTATACCACTCCTGATATTGGAAGTAGTCAGTACCTACCTTCTTCAACACCCTTAAACGGCAGGCGTTGCAGTTCCTCTCACTCTTGGTAAGCTCCACTCCATATGCCTCCTTGTATGTGTTGCAGAACGCCTCAAATTCCTTCGCGGAAAGACGTGCATAATTTGACTTAATAGCTGATAAAAGCTGACGCTCTATTGGAAGCAGTTGTAAATAAATTTCGTTTTTCATAATTTATACTTGTTTTAATTATTCAAAAATGTGTAAAAGCGTTTCAAGATATTCGAACACTTTGTTGATGATGTCCTTCCCAAAATAAATTATGGAAAGAATCTCCGGTGTCAGTATGCACACGATGCCAAGCAAAGCCAAGGTGAATATGGTAAGTTTCCCTATACATAGGAGATAAATGAGTCCTACCCAAAATGTCGTGCATAAAGAACAACTGAAAGGCTTTGGGATATGAAGGGGAACCTTGCTTGCCAATACCTTTGTGAGCATCTTCCCCATTTCATCGATAAAGCCCGAATAGTCTATGATGAACACCGCTATGAATGCGATGAGAAATAAATTTGTTAATATCATATAGAAGAGTTTATTTCATCTATTATTTTCTTTCTTAAAGCCGTGATGTAGTTCTTGACAGTCTTCGCGTTGACGTTGAATAGCCTTGCAGTCTCGGCATAGGTACCGCACTCGGCATAGGTGAGCAGTATCCTCCGCTCGGGTAATGTGAGCCCCTTGATGCTGTTTATCAACGCATACCTGCTGTCCTCCATGCACTCGGGCTCCTCACACCAAATGCTAGCGGTAAGGTAATCCGCCTCCACGTCCTTGTATTTGCTGAAATCGAATTGCGCCTTATAACCCTTTGGCATTTTCCATTCCCTCCGTTATTGTGTCGAATCTTATGTATCTGCGCCAGTAATCACTCGTCTTGCTGAAGATTTGGTTCTGCAAGTAGCGGGTAATCATAGCGTTCAAATGCTTGTTTGTGTAGGCATCCCACAGCTTGTCCAAATCATAGGTAAGCAACCAAAGCCAAGCATCCTGTATGATGTCATCCCTGTTCCCATAATGCTGCGGCTGCTTCTTCAGTTGGTAGTCAACGCAAGTGATAAGGAGCCCGCTCTCGTCTATGCTCTTTATTATCTCATCCCTGTCCATTTTACCAACTAAACTCTCTTCCTTCTTTGGGTAGGGGATAGCATACCAACTTCGGTTTCTTTTCCTTCCCATATTCGCCGTCTGAGGACTTTGCCGTGGCTTCCCTCCACTCCCACTTGGGATTTAAATCAAGGAGGTTCCACAGATAGCCCGTGCCGCCCTTTATGTAGGTGATGTAGCAAGGGATGCTCCCCGTCTTCTTATATTCTTCCAACAAGGCTTTATACTTCGTCCTTTCCAGCCAATAACCCTCGTTATCATACCTGCTCTTCTTGTCAGGGGTAAGCCACCTAAATTTAATTTCAAGGTTGTAGGAATGTGTTTTTCCCGTGGCACTCGCATCCCATTTGTCATAAATGCCCGTGGTAAAATCGTGGGGAATTGTGCACACCGCGTCATAGATATTTCTGCCAAGGATTTCCCTCTGCCATGCCGTCATAGCACTTATCGTCGTCCACGGAATATCCCTGATTTCGTCAATCGTTAAATTGCTAACTTCCTCGTTCGTCATATTGTTTAATATTTTTTGGATTTTATTGCAAAAAAAATTTGCAGAAGTAAGGGGAAGCCCTTTGTTAAGGAATATTGCCCCTTTTGATAAATATATCGTCAGGGCAAAAAAAGTAAACTAAAGTGCATTATTTGTGACCGTCGCAAACTCTATGAAATGGGAAACCCCCGCTAACTTGTTGATTAGCAGGGGCTTTGTTCTCATGGGAAAGTTTAGGTTCGAATCCCTTTCAGGCTTTTATTTTTTATCACCCAACACTCTTGATATTTTTCCCAATTTCTTGAATTGTTGTTTCGGACAAAAATTTTGCATAATGCTTCGTGGTAATTTTCAAACTGTCACCAAGCGCACTCGCAACAACTTCCATTCGACATTTATATTTGTTCGCAAGCAAAGTCGCATAAGTGTGGCGTGCCAAATGTGTTGTCAACGGACGGGGGAAACCCAATATTTGCTCAATTGCGTGCAGGTAAGCATTCTCCTTTTGATTTGTAATCATTTTAAAACGTAAGTTCTTGATTATCAGGGGTTTCCCCTCCTCCCAACAATTTTTATCTTCATTTTTATCTTCATTCTTTTTGGAGCAATTCTTTTCATTCTTTTCATGACAATTCTCATCTTTTTCGGGGCAATCCTTCTCTTCAGCTTCAATCAGGTTGACGAAATTAGGCAGAAGCACGGCGGTATATTCTTTACCTGTTTTTTGTCTAACACCCTGAATATACCATACTCCGTTTTGGTATTTAAAGTCTTGGGGTTTAATTTGTTTCAAGTCTGCATAGGATATACCCGAGTAGCATTCGAAGAGGAAGCAGTCGCGGACGTTATTGAGGGAATCGTTATTGAACTCTGCATTTTCAAGGATATTGAGTTCCTTTTCTGTGAGGTAGGTAATATCCTTATTACCTTTTGTTATTTTAATGCCGACGAACGGATTTGTTTTGAGTTTGCCGTTATCCTTTCCGAAGGTGAGGACTGTCTTGAGTTTGGTGAGGTATCCTGCTGTCGTCGATTCCTTATACTTAGATTCGCAGATAATCTTGAAGTTTTGGACGTGTGAGGGGGTTATTGCGGTGCATTCGGAGTTTTTGTCTATAACGGTATAGAACAAATCTCTTACCAATATATATTTAAGGAGCACCGATTTTGTTATGGTGCTGCCCATCCTTTTATCCAATATGGTTATATACTCATCGAATAAATTTTCTACTGTATAGGATTTATAGCCTCCGTTCTTGAGGTATTCTTTCAAATTTTGTGTAGTGAGGGGCACTTGTTCTGAAATCATTTCATTCAGGATTTCATTTACCCGTTTTCTCATCGAGGCTTGGTAGTCGATAAGTTCCTTAGGTTGTCTTTTGCGGTTAAAGTCGCTTGGGAGGCACTTATAGGGTAATTGTACAAATTTTCTTTCCCCGTTGATATTGATAGATAGTTCAAGGGGTGCGTAGCCGTTCTTTTGAGACTTTGAAGCCCTGCAATAAAAATTTAAGTTAAAACTCTGTCGCATACTGTTTTAAGTTTAAAAATGTGACTTAATTCTGTATTGACGGAGTGTTGGTCGCAATTATTGAAGAGATTATATGAAGAAAGCCCCAGCTTATATTGCTTAGGGCTTGCTTCTTTGCTTTTAAGCGGTGCGGAAGGGACTCGAACCCATAGCAAGCAAAAGCAAGCATAAACAATCTGAATTCAATATTTTCAACTTCCACTATCCGTCAACAGTCACAAAGATAGTCTTTTTATACCATTTATCCAAATAGTAGATGTATTATATCTATGCATAGGCAAATTTAAATCCCCGTGCGGTTTTTGCGGCATTTTTGGGGTTGAGGACATTTTTTACTGCTGCGTAGCATCTTAATTCTTCCTTATAGGAATTTTCTCTCATAATGCTTCTTGATGCGTCCTTTATAGAGGGGTATTTATCCACTAAATTTAAATTTACATCTAATTTAAGGACGGATTTCATGTTCTTTTCTTGGGATGCTCTTATTTTTGCTTTTGTCTCGGGGGTTTCTATATGTCCCATAAGGGCTTCGCTTAAATTTTTCCTATACACGGGGTTATTCCTGTCGACAAAGGAGGAGGCATATACAGCACGTTCCTTTCTTATGTGTTCGGGGGTTCTTTTTGCTGCTTCGGTTTGTTTTTCGGCGATTAAAGCCTTGGTTTCCTTATTATGGTGGTAGCCGTTTGTTCCTGTGGTTCCTCCTTTGGTAAGGTTATAGCCATACCTTGGATCGTTGGAATGATAGAGGAGTATATATAATTGCTCATACTTATTGAGTTCATCTTTGGGGCATTCCTTAAGGACTACATATTTCCAAAATTTATCTTGGGGGTATTTCTTCCGTGCTGCATCTACTCCCTGTAAATTTTCTGCCTTGGTTGAATAATGTTGGCTGAAATTGATAAATTGGGAGAAGCGACGGTTTAAATCCACCGCTCTCCCTATATACACTTTCTTTTCGGGTATGCAATACCACAAGTATATGCCTGACTGTTTAGCCATTAGAAATTAAAATTTATAGTCGGGTTTCATTATCCTTTATATCCTTTTCACAGACGAGTACCTTATAGAAATCATTTTCGGTGAGTTTTTCTCCGCGGGCAATCTTCCGTACCACGTCGTTATAGAGGGTAACGATATCAAAGCCGATATTGAACAGCGGCATAGCCATTTCGTCGGTAGGATAGTCAATTTTCATATAGACTGCGCCTATCTGCTGTAGGGTTTCAAGGGCATACTTGCTATAAATTGCCCTGATAGATGCCTCTTCCTCTGTCTCGGACTTTGTTATGAGACTGTTATAGGAGTGGCAAAGTTCGGTAATCCTTTCTATGCTTGCGTGATTGCACAAGTCATTAAGAATGGTAGGACGGGCTGCGAGAGCCGAAATGCTGAGAACAGCGACTGCGATTAAAGCAAAAATTTTTTTCATATACACTAAATTTTAATTTTTAATAAATTTACTTTCTTTTTTACATTTGCAAATATAGGGAATAAAAAATTATTTTCCAATTTTTTAAAAAAAAAGGAACCCCCTGCGGAAAGTTAAATAAAACCACAGGGGAGCACCAAGCAAAATCTATTTATATATAAGGCTATTATAAATATACTAAAAAAATTGCAAATCTTTCAGGTAAGTCCAATATTTTATGTGGTATTTATCCACCAGCCAAAGCCATCCCCTCATACTTGCTTTCTTGATCACTCCCGCCCTGCCTTTCTCCGTTAAATATAGAATATCCTCACTCTCACTATAGTCTCCAAGGGGAAAGACAGCATTATTCCGCCACATAATCTCCCTTGTGAAAAATTTCATGTCCTTATCAATTTCCATTTCCCTTGAGCACATTTATGAGTTCGTTTAATTTATCCCACCGTCCGATACTGTAACGCCTGTCTATTTCGTTCTCTGGGGAAGGATTCAGTTCCTTCGCCATTAAATCACCCGCTATTTCATTTGCCTCCGCCTGCAGGGAATTGACAACATCCTCAACGCTAATGTAAACGGCATCTAATCCGTCTGTGCTGTATGTGCTTGCTATCGCGTTGCCGTTGTGAGAATCGGCATACCTTTCGTTTATGTAATACTTTCTCATATCCTTTACTTTAAAATGTTTCTTGATCCAAACGCTCACACTCATCGTCGTCATAATCGGATATTTCTTCCAATTGTCTGAGCATTTCCCGTAATTTTGCCTGTTTTAATTCCTTCGGTGTAGGAAATTTTTCAAAATCAGTCATATTCGTTAGTCCTTATTATGTTTAGTTTAAATTCCCAAGTCCTGTGAATGAAGTCATAGTATGAAAGTCCTCGGGGCTCTGTATTTTCCCTCAGCACCATAGTATCTATATGCCCGTAGGTTCTGTCTTCGTCTATCATGTTGCAGATTGCTTCCTTTAGGTAATTCTTCTCAAAGTCTGTCATTTTGCCGTCTCCATCCATCTTTTCCATAATTTATCCGCATCCATCCGTCCCTTCCAATCGTCTGACTTTGCCGTGTAGAAATCAAAGAACGACTTCAGCTGCTTCAAATCCACTCCTTCCTCTGTCTTCTTCTCGCTGCAGAAGTCCTTTATAATCTCCGCGTTGGACTTTTCCTCCCCTCGGCTATTCATATCCTGATTGTTGTGAAATTTGAACGGCTTATTGTTGGAAGAGCCGTAGTTTTTTTGAGTTTCGGAGCCATAGTTGATGATAATTTCAACTCCATCTGCACACGGTACTATCTCCACCGACGCACTCTCCGTTTCCTTAATCTTAAATTTTAATTGCTGCATAATATAAAAACATTTCCCGCTTGGTGGTAGGAGCACTTCGCGGGAAATTTAATCTTCTTAATACTCAGGTTGGCTCCTACTCAACCGCTTCTTTGATAAGAATACAAAAAATTTTTAAAATTGAAGAGAAGTTTGCAATATTCAAAAATAAATTTATTCAAATGATCTTTTGTCCGAAGGACGAATATCTTTTCTCAAACTGCATTTCTCTTTTTTTCTTTTCTCTTTTAATTCTCTTTTATTTTAAACTCTATCTTTTAAGTTCAGAGTACTTAAATACTCTAAGTTCTCTACGACCTATAAGGATCCTATCTATCCCCCTTCCCCCTTGATAAGAATAAAAATAAAAAATTTGAAGTCAAGAGATAATTATATTTTTCTGTATTCTTATATTGTATGAAATGGACAGGAACATATGAAGGGTTAAAGGGCTATAAGATTTGGAAATGGGCGACGAGCAGCGCAATACCGGGTGCAACTCCGATAGCGAAATATACCAAGGAAGGAATGTTCATCTTCTATTATCGCCGCAATTGTGAGAAACCTGACAAGAAGACGTTTACCACGGGGATTAGGGATATTCTCCATTTCAAGGGCAAGTACCTTACCGTTATCAACTATGCTGCAGGTGCAGCAACTATTGAGTTCTACTGCTTTCTTGATCATATACCCGCTGAAGAAACCATGTGCCAATTGGAGGACTATCTTCAAAACGGAGAATACTAAGATATTATCTATATATTTGAAATATCACAAACGCTGAAATAAAAAACACTCTGATGAATCTCTGCCAATTTTTTTTGACAGGGATTTTTACTTTTTAAAAAATGATCATAACGAGCTTTTTTTTAAAAATTTTTTGGAAAATAAAAATAAAGGACTATATTTGCCGATGTAAGAAACAAATTAACAATTAAATAAAAATAAAAAATGAAGAAAATTAAAGTTATTATTGAAATGGAGTATAACTCCGCCGAGACAACTTCTCAGGAGGTATTTAACAACACCGTTGACATTATTCAGGACAACTTTGGTAAAACCACCGCAAATGGCGCAGTATTCAACTATGAGAATGTTTAACAATTAAATTTTAAAGAATATGAACAATAAGCGTTTCACCCCCTATGATTTAAAGGGAAAAGATTACTGGAAGGTTGAGTACATTCGCTGCAACCTTGGCTATTGTAAGGAGATTGGTACTATTGCCGTCGATTCCGAAACAGTTGCCAACGAGATGGCTTCGATTCTTTCGGCTCAGGGCTATGACGAAGTAGTAGTCAAATTTCACAACAAGGATATTCCGTTTTAAGTATAACAATTAAATTTAATAAAAATGACAAAATTTAACATCACATTTGATGAGAGGATCCCTGAAATCCTCAGCGTTATCAAGGGGGCAAAGAATAACCCCTACTCTTCGGGCGAACTTGCAGAAATGTTTACCGCCTATATAGTAAACCACTATGACTTTAACGAGAATACTACCGTTGAAGATGTCCATGACAGCAATTTGTCCTCTACTATCGCCGACGACTTCGGTGACTTCCTTTTCGAAACATTTGGGGTATTCAACTTTGTAGAGGTTTATCCTCGCGATTATGGCTACCACTATGTCGAGAATTCGGTGTCTTACCTATTAGACTTGCTTGATTAAGTATGAACTAAACGCACCCTACTGCGGTTAAAGTAGGGAAATTTAAATTTTTATTCATTTGGCTCACTTCGTCGGGAGATGCGGTGAGCTCCCAAAAAAAACGCGCCATACTGCGGTAAAAGTAGGGGAGTGTAAAATTTTTCTCAAAATTTTAAAAAAAAAATAAGTTTTAATTACATTTGATTTTGTTTTGTTTCCGCCTTTCGTCGAGATGATGCGAGGCGGATTTCTCTTTATACTAAAATTTAACTATATTTGCAATCATATATATATCAACATTATGAAGAAATTTGCCCTTCTCCTTCTCTGCACCCTGCTGCTCGGCTCCTGCTCTGTCTTTACCCCTACCTATACCACTTACAGCACTCCAAAGAGCGACATAAGCAAGACAGACACATATCTTACCCTTAAAGTCTTCCAAACCTTCGACAAAGGTTCAGCACTCGCTATGACAGAGAGTTTTGACGTTGTGAAGATAATCTCCTCCATCGATACTTACTATGATGGAAAACGACTTGCAGGAAGGTTCATCCTCGTTGATACCTACACCTACATGAACAACGAAAACCAATACAAGACGGTTCCCGTGTTCGTCGCCAAGGATGAATATAACAGGTTAAGGAAATGATTGCAAAGATGAACATAAAGCCCCCGCAAATTGCGAGGGCTTTTTTAGCGGTTCTTGGAAGGCCTTCCCCTCCTTTCGGTTTCTCCGTCGCTGCGGAGCCCGACTATCTTGAACATTTGACGGAATTGAGTTTCGGTAATCTTTATTGGCTCAAACTTTGAATATTCAGCTTCCCATAACAGGTTGACATAACCATCAATAACATCCTGAATAGAAAGCATCTTTACATATTCCCGAACTTCTTCAATTGAACTGAATTTTACTTTTGCCATAACTTTATTTTTTTATTTGTGGCAAAGATAGTATTTTTTTAAAATAAATTTGCAAAAGTTAAATAATAATTTTTGTTAGCGGAATATAAGCCGCAGCTTCCAGGTTTTCTGCGGGAAAGAAGCCGCAAATCTCTCACTCTTCCAAACTTTGTTTGGAACAATAGCCAAAACAGCCCGCTGTGGCTCACAGGAAGCCCGCTGTTGAAGTTATAGGATAAAGATGATAAATTACTCATCTTTTCCGTTAAGAGCCCGCTAAGGGCTTTTAAATCGATTTTCTTGTTTTTGGTGTAAATTATGAGAAAAATTTGGGCTCCATTTCCTTGAAAAATGAAAATAATTGACTATACTTGCAACATGAAAGACTACAAAGACATGAATGAAGCCGAACGGGCAATAATGGACGCTCTGCAGGCACTTGAATATTCAAGGAATAATAAAAAGGACTATGAGCCGTCTGATGCAATTGAGGTGTTGCAGGAGCTCGCTGAGAAACTGAACTTGGTTGAGAAGAAGCCAAAGGAGAAAGACGAAGGCTTTGAAATGCCTTTCTAATTCATATTTTAAGAAAAAATGCTCCGTTATAACAACGTTATATAATTCGACATTTTTACCTGAGAACAGGCTTCAATTTGGAAAAATTTGCCCCGCCTAATCATCGTCAGCGGGGCTTTCAAGCGGTCGGTAGCGAAATCAACAGCACTTGAAAAGTAGTGGACACATCTCGGATTCGAACCGAGGATATTCTGCTTGCAAGGCAGACGTTCTACCCCTGAACTAATGGCCCAATTTTAATATTTTATATCTAAAATTTTCTCAATAATGAATGAATATCGACCCCTGAGAATCGCAATATGAGCCGATAAAATTTGTATCCGAAGTAAACAAGGGCTATCATAGAAATGAACCAAAGCCATTTCTCATACTTGTAGTGTACCTTCTTTTCCTTAATCACCTCAACGGGAACTTTCTTTTCGCGCCATAGTGTATCCCTGTGTTCCCTATAAACGATTTTCTCCTTGAACTGTTCCTTCACAGGCTCTTCCGTCAGCTCGCCTTTGATTGTGAATTTTGAGGTATCGGCATAAGCCTTCATAGAAGAGTGAGTGCCTTTTATCCTCAGGGTATCGAGCAGCCCTGCATAGTCCCTATTGACGGTTTTGTGGTGGAAAACGGTGGAATCCTTGATATTTACTACCGTCGAATCCTTGATAACGATATGCACCTCTTCCCTTGGAATATGCTTGAAACAAGAGCAGGATCCAAGGACTAAAATTGTCGATATAAATGTTATAATTTTTCTCACTTTAAATTTTGCTGCGCAAATGCAATAGGATTTTTGTCAAAAATGTTATACTTTGATGCTGAGACTTTTATCCCAAATAATGAAAATTATCTGACAAAGGGTATTCATTTCAATATGCTTGAAACAAGAGCAAGATCCAAGGATTAAAATGGCTGATATAAATGTTAATATTTTATACATTATCGTCAATTTTTGACGTTTATTGACAATTTTTTATACTTTAAGCGGAAAGAGAGAATATCTTCTTTCTTTGGAAACCCTTGGGGCTAAACTGTTGAATGTGTATCCATTCATCCTTCTTGCTCTTCTCAATAATTACCTCGTCAAACAGCTTGTCCTTGAACCATTCAACCACAAACTTCTTGAACCCTTCAAAATCGCCGTTCACGGGCTGAATATCCGCGGCATAGCCGAGTTGATGACAGGATGTAGCAACACCGCCGACAGCCTTGTTGAGAGCGGCATTCCTAAAACCTGAAGTAATCCTTATTCCTGAGCCCCAATCCTCGCGGAGCCAGTCGAGAAGCTGAGCCAAATTTTGAAGCCTGAGAACGACTTCCCAAGAGGGCAGGTTCTGTATGCTCTTCTGCTTGGCTACTGAAGAGGTGAGAAATTCTTCAAGGGTGAAATATTTAGCAAATTCCTGAGCCATTTATGCTATGAAACACTTTGTATTGTTTTTAACGGTAATATCAAGGGTAGCATAAACACCACAGCATCTATCGCTGAGCACCTGTGCCTCAACACCGCTAAAAGGTGTATATTGGATTTCGTCGGAAACCCTCAATATGTATTCATCATGCCGAAGGGCGTTTATAAGGTTTTTAAGGGCTTCAATTCCCGTTGAGTATATCTGTGTGCTATTGCTGTCGTCTGAAGTGAGTCTGTCGAAATAGAAAAGGGTAATCCTGTACCTCATCATCGTCCCTGTATCCGTGTGAGGGCCTGTGCCGCTTATAAGCAGAGCAGGATAGTCCTTTATAGTCTTATCATTTAAATCATAAACGTCTCCCTCTGCAGCAAAATTGAAACTTTTACTGCTGATAGCAATTCTTCCTATATATGTAGCCAATTCTTGATAAGTCATAATTATTCTTCTTCTTTCTTTCCAACGTTAAAAGTAAAATCTCCCTTCTTAATCGAGGCATCGAGCCCCTTATCTACTGCACGGCTAAAAGAACCAAGGGCGGCAAAGGCGAACAGCCATCCTGTTGCCTTGAAAATCGAAGCGTCAATCACAAATGCGGGCGGGGTGAGTGCGCCGCCAACGAGCAGGAATATTGCCACGATAAGGCATATCCAAAAAGTCCAATTTCCGGTAACCGCCTCCTTGAATACTTTTCCCATTATATTATCCTCCTATATGTTTAAGTTGCAATTTGTCTCGAGCTTGAGATTGGGCCCTTCCTTGCAGGCTCCACAGGTGCAGGAGGCGTTTTCCAATTCGGGGAAAGCACTCTTGTTTTCACGGAGGAAGCATTTGAGCCTGTTACCCCTGTCTATGCTGATTGTCGCCCAATATGATTTGAGTTCATTCACGGTATCAATCTGTTGTGATACAACATTCGTGTCGCTGTCCTGTGAGACACCGATATTGCGAATTTTGAAGGATATTGGGATGAGCAACTGTTCCTGAGCTTTTGCAACAAGGTACTGATAGATGTACTTATCGACTAATTCCTCATATTGCACATATTCTGCCTCATCTATGGTTCCCGAACTTGCAAGTTCGATGCATTTATCAAGAAGGGCGGTTCCAAGGATCTCTCGAAGATAAACATCTTGTGATTCACGGATTGCATAGCTCACAGCCTCATCCTCGCAGTTATAGTTTACCAAGGAAGCAGCCTTGACAGAGTCAACGTCTATTAGATAATACTTCATAATTTTCTTTTTCTTTTAATATCTATTATTCACCGAAATTTATTATCAAAGGTTGGTAAACCACAGCGTTCTTAACACCCAAAACCTTGCTAATTTGGTTGTTGATTTTCTTCTGTATGGGCTTTACTTGGGTGTTGAAATAAAGTTTGTAAGCACTTTCAAATTCCTCCTTGCTGAAACCCTTCGATTCTGTCATGAGTCCGAACAAAGCGGGCACGGCGGCAAAAGATGTGAAAATATTTTCGCGAGCTGCCTTCTTAATGGAGGTAAATTTCTCATTTTGCTCATCTGCAGTAATTGCAGTTGCCTTGAGTTCCTCGGTTCCTGAGGCAAAATAAACCATAAAGTTGCTTGAAGTCTCTGTTCCTGTAAATTTTTCCTTAATGCCCTTCTCAATTAAGTCCTTTTGTTCCTTTGTTAGATTGGAAGATGAAGGCATAGTCAGGATATAACGGGCGGAAAGTCCGTTTCCTATTGAATTGAGGGAGTAATTGGTGCATTCTATCTCCGTTTCAACGTCCTTAATAGCACCTTCCCACCTTGGATGAGGATAAACGCCACGGCTGCCGTCGGTAAAGTAGAGAATCTGTGTTGGATGCTCTGCATCATACTTGCCATCGAAGGCATCATATACCTCATACTTGGTAGAATATGAAGTCCATCCCTTTTTGTTGAAATATACCTTCTTGTGATACTCGTCAACGCGGCATTTGTTGAAATCGAGGGCATAAATCTCGGCGACAGTTCCCAATTTGCTGTAAATCACCTGAATGGCAAAGCCCCTGTAAATCATATAGTCGAGGGCAAGCGAATTCACGATATCATAGAGTGTATCACCCCTTCTGTTTACTTTATCCTTCCATTTTGCGGCATCATCAGACGCAATAACGCCATCACCGAGCACATAACCCACGGTTCCGTTGATAATAGAGCCGAGAGTGGCGGAATTATAGTACAAATTCTTTAAAATTGAAGGATATTTATTGTCTCGTCCCCAATAGACATAGTTTCTGCTGTTCGAGATAACCTCATCATGGTCGTAAGTGTATTTCTTCTCGATATCGATAACCGATAAATTTACCTGTATTTCGTTTTTATTAGCCATTTGTAAAATTTCTTTCTCTTTTAATATTTATTGAGGGGAAAATGTGAAAAACATTAAAAATTCCTTTAAAAAAATGTGAGAATTATTTGTAAAAGTCAATAACGTTATTTTTTAGAGGAATACAGGGCAAAAAAATCCCCTCGGAGGATCCAAGGGGAACAGAAAGTTATATATGTAGTGGTGAAATTTATTCAAATTCGCCTAAATTATGCGGTTTTAAAACTATTCGGAATATATGACATTAGTCATTTGTGCCTCATCATTAAAATCAAGGGTGATTTTTATTCCATTACCGAAATAGAAAGATTGTTCTTTGTCAAACGTTATTCCGTTAACTGTGATAGGTGTGATTTCCTTCCAACTTGTAGTAGGATAGCAGTAATGTGTCTCCTCGTTATTGGTGTCAATAACTTTGAGTTCAAGCCCAACCCATTTCTTGGCCCAATTACCTCTTAAAGTAGTGAACCATACCAAATCGCCTGACATACTATAAGTATTACCGGTAGTTATTGTTGTATTTCCAATAGTGATTGCAGAAGTAGCTTTGTTGAAAACAAGCGGCTGCTCATTCTCACTATCAATCCAATTTCTGGTTTCGTCGAAATCAAATGAAACACCCTTGGTGCTATCAATCGTCTCCTTCTCGAAACTACCGTCGCTGGTAAGCCAAACAGTCGGGAACCATATTTGAGAACCATCAAAGGGGTTTTGAATTGTTGTGCCAAATATAATTCTACCATAATATTCAGCATCAATCAATTGTAATCTATATTGTATGACACCTTCTCTGAAGGTTTTGAAGAAAACATAGTTTTCATTTAGGTACTCCGTTGAGCCCGTCATCCCATACAATTGAGAATAGAGAGTAGCCCTTTCATCTTGCGTCATTTTGTCAAAATTGATAACGGTAGGGCCTGAACCGCCGCTAATAGGAATATCGCCTTCGCCAAGAATGGATTGTCCGCCAACAGTCTTCGTGGTAAGAGCACCTGTCTGCCCGTTGAGTGAGGAGACACCCGCAGTACCACCGCCGCCACCGCCGCCGCAGTCTCTGTTCCAATTCACCTGAACTTCTGAGGTATTGCCGCTAAGGATATAATAATTGCCGTTATTCATGCCCGTGAATTGGCGGGTAGTATTTGCCGCTACCGTGGCGAATTGAGAATAATTCACGCCGTCGGCGGAAATATAAAGGTTGTAGCCGCTTTCGGAAGGGCTAACTGAAAAAGAATCACTTAAAACTTGGAAGGGCTGTTCACCCGAAATCTTATAAATCATACATCTTCAACTTTTATAATTTATTATTTCTTCTTTAATATTACTTCCTCTTTCGGTAGGTATATTCCGTGTCCTTTTCCCTATAGCCGGAATCGTCCTTCGTCGCCTCTGTTCCTATTTTCAGGAGGTTGATTTCAGGCATTAAAACGGACAGTTGATACTGTTTCCCATCATAGGTTAGAATTGAATTTAGGGGCACGTCCTTAACCTCCCAAGTCACGGCTGTACTATACTCATTTCTTATGGTATAGACAGTATATTCGCCGCTTGGAAGTGCCGACAAATCAAGATTTTTGAAAGAGTGGTAGAGATTATTGTCTGAATAATCTACCTGCCCTTGGAACAGGTAATCTTTCTTTGTGCTGTTATTGAAAACAAGTATATCGTAAAGCATAGTTCAATTTTTTATTCATCTATTATAGTCCATCCCGTAGGAATACCGTTTACACCACTTACCCAAGTTGCATTTGCCGACTTAACAAATGTTCCTGTAGGGGAAACACCTTGTGCCCACACATTTGCAGCAAGAGAAGTTCCCTCGTCAAGGCACTTAATGTAAGAAAGGTTTGAACATCCTACAAACATAAAGTCGTTTCGTCCAACAGCCGTGGCAAAAGTGAGCCCTGTGCATCCAGAGAATAACCCTTCTGCGCCTGCACCGCCATATTGAGTTAAACCGCTCGCCGTCATACCTCTTGCATCTATAACATTTGTACTCGTAAACAAATAGCCATATCCTTCCCAACCAAGATGTGAAACTGTCTGTCCTGTGAAGCCGCTGCTGTATTCCATAGAGAGAATATTTCCCGAAAGATTGAAAGAGGCGGTAGAACCGCTAAAATTGTTCATATAGCCATCCCAATCCTCATCAGGCGAGGAGTAATAACAACTACCGTAAGAAGTGGCTTGTGAAATTGTTTTTGCATCGCCTCTAAGTTTTACTACATCGTTTGCCTGAACAGTAAAATAGTTAGTTTGTGAGGAAGAGCAGAGCGTTGTCCAAGAGCCGTCGTTTACCTTATATTCTATTGCGCCATAAAAATCGTTAGGCGGAGTGCCGCCATAGGGATTTCCGCCGTGGTGCCCGAACATTATAGTTCCCCCGCTCAAAATAGTCATGGTGAGCCAATCGGGTTCCGTAGGGGTAGGAGGCGTTCCTGCTTGCCATATAAGAGAGGAGCCCCTATATACTTTTGCTATAGAGGTGCTTCCAACCTTAACATCATCTAAATTATTGAGAACCATACTAATTTTCTATTAAGTAAAGTGTGTGTTCATCCACCGTGCCCGCAGAAACAAGGGCATCATAGTCTGCCTGTGTTATTTTCTTTATATGGACAATATCGTCGCTGTCCACCACAAAGTGTTGATTTGTAGTAAGGGTATAATCGGTTCCCGTTGTAGGATAGAACACAGTAAAGCCACCCTTGGAAGCATTCTTACCGAACTGAGTGGTTGTAGTATTATCAGTCGGCGCGGAGTGGAAGACAAGGTATCTGCCAACCATAGTATTGCCTCCTTGATCCCCAACAAGGCCATTCCATCGGCTGTTGGCTAAAGTTGTAGTATTACACGCGGTGAGCCCGCTGTTTCTATTGTAGTAAATAGGCCTCGATAAAGCCCCAATTGAAGCATTTGGCTTATCTAATTTAGTTTCAGTAACGGCAGTTGTAGCATAATCGGTAAGGGCGGAATCAATCATCGTCTCCACATCTTCAGGAGTAACACCGCCACCACCTCCACCCTCGGGGGCATAGATGTAAGTAGTGTTTCCGTCGATGGTAATCCGTCCTATCTCTGTTCCTGCGGAAAGGAGTTGCTCATAGGAAACGGTGGAACCATCACCGCCGCCCTTTTCAACGACAACCTCCAAATTTCCCAATCCAACGGGAATGTCGAGTTCCTTTGTATTTCTATCAAAAATTATCATAGCTTTATCAGGTTTATCCTTTTAATATTTATTGAATATAGGTAAGCACTATATTGGAGGAAAATTCATTATGTATAAGGGTACCTTGGGTGTCTATTGAAACCATATCATAGTAAACTGCAAAAGCCCCGTTTTCTTGTATTATGGCGGTACCTGCGATAACATTCCCCAAGCCAACCGCATTTAGAATTCCTGCGGAATAAACATAAGTCTTTCCGTTGTGAGTCCACACCGCACTAAACCTATTTTTGCCTGTTGCCCGAGTTGAATTGTTATTTATCCTTTTATTCAAAAATTTAAGCTGTTCGGCATTCATCTTATCTAATTCATAGATAATATTGGGAGCCCATGCAATACTTAACAGTCTGTCCGAAACGGCACCTGTAGTAGTATCGACGGAAACAAAATAAACGCCGTCATTTATCTGTCTTTGAGTGGTATCAGCAGAAGCGCCGGGAACATAGAAATAAATACCTACTGTTGTCCCACCGCTATTCGGTATTCTATATTGTTCCATATAGGTAGCACCGCTATAAGTAATAGTGCAAAGCCACCTGTCCGGATCCGTGAACGCAGTTTTTACCTGTTCCGCCGTGGCATTAGACAAATTTATAACGCCCGTGGTGAAATCCATAGCGTCATTTATCATCTGCTGTACCTTTGCCTCGGTTATTCTGTTTGTAAAGTCGATTATCATTATAATTGAACCGTTACCTCCGAATTATTACCCACTAATTTCCAAAATATAGGAATTAGCGGTATTCCTGTGACAATCAGTACCTCATTTGCGGGCGTGCTCTCATCCCACTCGGTGAAAGCACTTCCATCCGTGCTATATGCGGCAGTATAACCCTCGTTTGAGGGCGAAACGGAGAAATTCCCGTTTATGGTTTGGAATATTTCTTCACCTTGGATCTTCTTTGTCATAATTGTAAATTTTCTATTTAATATTCTGTGTCAGTAAAAAATAACAACAAGAAAAGGGCTGTCCGAATTGGATAGCCCTTTAATTTTGTCCACAAGTAGTGTCTTATGCCTGCACACCAAGAACAACTTCTTCGGGATGCTTGATAGCAGTACCTGCACGGAAGAGAACGCGGAAGTTGAAAGCCTCGTCCTTTTCGTCGAACCAAAGGCGATACACATTCTCAGAACCTTCGATGTCGGTACCATAAACAAGAGCGTCTTCAGTAGCAGCCACCATAACGGCAGTCTCAGCAGAAGAAGCAAGTTCAAGTCCAGCAACAGGAACAAGAGAAATGCGGCTGTCACCAACATACTTAATGCTCTCAGCAGCAGCGTCGAGTATAGGACGGTTAGCGCAGCAACTTGAGTTCTGCTCTGCAACATAGTTGCGGAAGTCGGTGTAGGACATGAAGATGTTCACACCCTTTGCAAGAGCCTTTGCAGGGATTGCAGCAACCATAGCGTCAATCTTTGCAATAGTGGTAGAACCACTTGCGAAAGTAACGTCGGTTACAAGAGTCTCAGCAGAAGCCTGAGCGATCCAACCATCGATACCGATAGTGGCATCACCACGCCATACAAGATGTTCAACAGCATCCTGGATAGCGTTCATATTTGATTCGGCAATCTTCTGCTCGAAAGGAAGGGTCTCACGACCAGCTTCCCAAGAAAGTTGGTAATTAGCAGCCTTCTTCTCGAATGTCTTTGCACACCAACTCTTCTCAACCTTCACAGCCTTAGTCTCGATGTATCTTTCGGTGAACACATCGGAACCTGCAGGATTAAAACCGCAGACAGAACCATCAGCAAGAACAACCTCGCTGTCAAGATACTGAAGGGCATCTTTATACTTAACGTTACCCATAATCTCGACAAGGTCAAGAGAACGAGCACCAACGGTAGCCTTAACGAAAAGTTCATCTTTGTGAACGTTTACATAATCGGTAAGACCGGAAACATTTAATGTAGTTGCCATAATTTTATCTTATTTTTCTTTTTATATTATTTTTTATTTTTTTGGGTTTTTACTCACCTGCTTCAACAGGAGCATCAGTTATCATAGCCTTGAAAGCAGCAAGAGCGTCGCCTTCGAGAGCAAGAGGCATATAGCCCGAACGTCCGCGAAGAACAGAGGTGTATCCATTAAGGTCATCGAAGCCCTGTCCTGACTGAGCAACGGTATCTTCACCGGAAAGATATCTATCAGCACCATAGTACCAATACTTACCGTTATTGTCGAGAGTTACAGCAGCAACCTGTCCCTTGGAAATTGCCTGAAGTTCAAGAGACTTATCCTTGTTCATCTTTGAGAACTGAACGTTGATTTCGTGAGTGTAGTAGTGAACGCCACCTGAGCCCTTGGTAAGAGTAGAAGTAGCGGAGCCAACCTCGTTTTCCAAAACGTAGGTGTAGAAAGTAGCGGCAGTAGTATTTCCTGTGATAGCAGAAATAGTTCCACCTGTGTAGTCAGGAGTAACGTTGATTTCGTCGAAGTCAGCGATATAGAGCTTCTGAATACCACCGATATTGCCTTCGCAAGAAGAATTTATGCCTTTAAGTGTACCTAAACAAGCCATTTTTTTATTCTGTTTTATTCTTAATTATTTTTGTTTGCGGAGATAGTATGCCTTGGACACGGGTTCGCTTTCCTCTGCGGAATTATCATCAGCAGGTTCATCAGCAGGGGTTTCGTCCAATTTATTTACCTTTTCTTCCAAAGCCTCGACGCGGCCGTCAAGTCCTGCGATACCGTTAAGTATCTGCTCGAGGGCGTTTCTCACCTCGTTGATAAGGTTTTCAACATTATCGAGTCTGTCTTCAACGGAAGTGGTGCCTCCGCTGTTGCCTTCAGGTTCGTCGGCGGGCACGGGGGTTTCCTCTGCGAGTTCGATGTTGCCCTCGCGGACTTCATCGATGATTTCGTCTTCTTCCTTGGTGACATACTTAGGCTCAACCTCAATACCGTTGCTGATAACAGCGTTGCCGTCTTCGTCCCAAGAAACGTCAAAGCGGAAATCTGTCCATGTTGCGCTATCCTCGTTCCATACTTCAACGATAGCGAAATCGTCAGCAGCGTCAATCACATAAGCGTCATAACCTTCGCCTGCGACTGCCTCGGCAATTTTGCGAATCTTTTCGCTGTAAGTCTCGGAGAAAGCGGCTTTCACCTTGTTGAACTGTTCCCTTTTTGCTGAAAGTTCAGTAACGTCTTCCGCAGGAGTTTCATTTTCTTTCTCTTTTTCGGTAATCTTGGTGATTTTTCCCTCAGCCACCTCGATAATTTGTGTTTCGGTTTCGTAAGTGCCATCCTCAGCGGGCTTTACACCGTCCTCGGCTTCCTCATCCTTAACAAAAACCTCAATTCCTTCGGCAAGTTCACCATCGTAAACAAGCGTAGCCTTATCTGTCACAACCTCCGCAAGAGAAACGGAAAGAAGAGACTTCAAGGCAATTTTAAGTTTCGAAGTTAATTTCATAGTTTAATTTATTTTGCTTTTTATATGTTATTTTTTGAAATCGTGCCTTTTAGATATGAAAGCAAATCGTCGATGGTGTCAAGCGTCGGCTCTTGGGGCTCAAGGACGTTAAGATTGCCTTCAATTGAGAATCCCTGCAAGGTTCCGTTCTTCACAAGCTCCCAAACACCTTCATTATTTATCTTGCAACTCACAATCCACGTCCCGTCAGGTAAATCCGCAAATTCTGCGGGTAATATTCCGCGTTCTTTGTCAAGGAAATAACTTTCGAAATAAACGCATCCTTTAACATCGAGTTCATGTTGAAGATTTACATTAGTGGTGTTGTGATCCTCGAAGAATTTTTCTGCAATTCGCTTGATTGCATCCTTTGAAAATTGCACATAATACTCATATCCGCTTTCATCCCTGCGGTAAATTTTCTTCCCGGGAATGAGTGCGGGCCCGGTAACTATATGCTTTTCGTCGTTGACATTAAATTTAACCTCAACCTCCTTGGCAAATTTTATAAAATTGCGTTCAACGGCAGGGAAATCCACAAGTGAAATGATATCCACCCCGCAGATTCCGTCAACTAAATCCATATCGAATAAAGGAAGTCCCTTATAAGTAGCCATAACTAATATTTTTGTTTTTAATATTTTTTATCTTTGATAAACGCCTACCAAGAACTCTCTGCAACACGCACCTTCGCCTTGTTCTGTGCGGAAGTGATATCGCTTTCAAGCACATAAACCTGAACGGGCTCCGTGCTTTGATTGATAGTTTCCTCTGCAGCCACAGTTTGAACAGTCTGTGAGTAGGTGTAAGGAGTTGTATCAGCCCTTGGAACACTCCTTGCTGTATCCTGCGTGCTCGTTGAAACGCTCGGATTCTTGACATTAGTCTTCCAAATCGCCAAGACGTTGGCAAGTCCTGCGGTGATGGTTGCTGCCATAGCGATGCTTCTCGTCAAAAGTCCGCCCTGTTGCTCTGCCATCACAGCATTTGCAGCCTGATATGTGTCAATTATTGCCTTTGCCGTGGCTGTTGCCTTATAAGCGATGGTATTTTCTTCAAATAACCCGCTCATAGAGTCCAAAAGTCCCGAATATGCCGATAATTGAGCATTATAGTTCGCTTTCAACGCCTTTGCACGGTTTTTATCGTCGGCATTCTGCGATTCTATGAGTTTCTTGTATGCCTTGCCCTGTTCTGCCCTAATTTTGGCAATTTCAGCCTCCTGAGCGACAGTATCCTGTCCCGCAGCCTTCTGTTTCGCCACAAACTCCTCCAAACGGGCGATTTTGCCGTCTGTCATAGTCATATAAGCGTCATATTCCGCCTGATAAGTGGCTAAAACTGCATCGTGGTATGCATTTATCGAATCTTTGTCGATTTCAGCACCTTCGGGGGCAATCGGCTTGCTGATAGCGTTAAGAGTATTGGTGTATTGTGTCTCAAGGTCTTTAAGAGCGGCTGTTAAACCGTCAAGTGCCTCTTTTTGCTTCTGTGAAGTCTTTGCCGAGACGATTTTCTTCTTTTCACGTTCCCCCGCAGCTTCTGCAGCAGTAACTGCATTCTGTGCCCTGACAACTTCCGCCAAAGCCTGATTCTCGGCATCAATATCTTTGGTGTTGCTGTCCGAAAGGGCGTTGCGACGTTGGATTATTGCAAGCTCCGCCTGCTTGAGAGCAAGATTGTTCTTAGCGAGGTTCGTCTGAATCTCCGTCTTCTCATTTATAAGCCCAAGGATCCTGTCATAATCCTTGTTTTCCTTATTCTGTTCCTCGGCTATCTCCAACTCCTTCTGTGCCAAATCACCTTCCAACTTGGCGTTGGCAATCATCAGGCTTCTTTTCCTCTGTTGAAGTGCTATGTCGTCGTTGTTAATATCCTTAATTTCATCTTCAACTTCCTTTACCTTGTCTCCAAATTCCTCTACAGCATTTCCTGCTTTTTCCCAATCGCTTTCAACATCTTCAATTGCACGGATTCCAAGCAATTTTCCAACATCAGTCTTGGCAAGCCAATTCCATTTCTCCTGTATCCATGCAATAACGGGCTGTAATTTTTCCCTGACCGTGTTAGTAACTTTGGTAATTGTTTCAACAACAGGCTGAAAGACGTTCTTTAATTTGTCCGCTACAGTCTTTACTGCGTTGCCCCACTTGGTGAAGACACCAATAACGTCTTGGATATGCTTCTTCGTTTGGATGAACATGGTCAAAAGAACCTGCATAACAGTCTTGATGATGTTCATTACCGTCTCATTCTGCCTCAGGGCAATCATCCAATCGAGAACCTTACCCGTTACTTCCTGAATAGCCCTTTGTATAAGAACAAGTATCGCCTGCAGGGGAGCAAGAGCCTCCCTGAATTTATTCGTATTTGTTTCCGAAGACTGAATACCTTCCTTGAAAGCGGCAAGAACTGCTGCGATAGCGGCAAGAGCTAAACCCACGGCACCAGTTGCTGCGGAAAGCCCCTGAAATCCTGTGGTAAGCGTTCCGAGGGTAGGGGAAAGTGCACCCATAGATTGCCCCAATCCGCCGATTGCGGTAGTCATCTGTGAAGCAGCACCTGCAACAGCATCCTTAACACCGCTGAAACCTGCAGCAAGGGATTCGGCATAGTTACCGACGTTGGCGTGCATATCACCTGCAGACGTGCCCGCCTCACGGAGACGGGTATTCAACTCCTTCAATTGTGCAGTAGCGTCGGCATACTCTTGGGAATTCATATCCATAGCGTTTCGCTCGGTGTTGAGTTCCTTGATTCTTGCCTTCAGCGTGTTGATGCTATCCTTTGCAGAGTTGTTATATCCTTCAAGAGTACCCTTCGCCGCCTTGTTTATCTTGTCAAGGCGTTCCTGAGCAACGGAAAGCCCCTCAACAGCGTTTTTCCACTCTTGAGAGCCTTCTTTTGCAGTTGCAAGTTCATCCTTGAAAGACTTGACTAAATCCTTTAATTCCTTCAAGGAATTGATATTGCCATTTATTACTTCTTCATATGATGCCATTTAAGTTGTAAGTTTCTCTTTTAATATTATTATTAAAATTGAGGTATCGTGACGTTAACAGTTCCGCCGCTCGAAGGTATCTGAACCATAACGACTGAGGAATAAATTGCCTGTCCAGCCTCTGCTGAGCCGAATTCAACCTTGAGGTAAATCGTCTGTCCTGCAAGCGACTGTGGCACTTCGATTTGACTGACTGAGCCTGTGTCGCCGAACGGTGAGGAAACGCTGTAATAGCTCGAGCTGGTAGGATTCCAAGTATTGCCCTGATAGAGAATTGTTCCGCAGGAAATCGACATCATCAGACTTCCGTCTTCAATAGGATTTCCACCTGTTGTATTGTAATAAATATCATATTCGTCCCAAGTTGCCGTCTGTGGAGCTGTTACATCGCCGTAGGAGAAATCAAGATAGCAGTTGAAGATAGGAGTGTCACCGCTGTCAACTACAGTCCAGCCTGTTGGAATACCGTTTGTACCCCTATTCCAAGTGGTTTCATTTGCTTTAACAAAAGTACCTGTTGCAGCAACTCCTGATAACCAATTAGTTGTGCAATTATTTGCAGATATATCAGTAGCAAGACATCTGACATAATTAAGAGAAGAACAGCCGCTAAACATAATTTGATAGCATCTTTCCACTAACGTTGCTGCTGATAATACAGGGGCTGTAATAAGTGATGTGCATCCTTGGAACATTTCACTATAGCAATATTGTGCAAGGGTTGTGGCAGGAAGTGCAGGTGCCGTGGTAAGTGATGTGCAGTCTTGGAACATAGCACAGTAACAATTCCTTGCAAGAGAGGTGGAGTGAAGAATAGGAGCACTTGTAAGTGATGTGCAACCATAGAACATACTATGATAGCAGTATGGAGTTAAGGTTGTTGCAGGAAGATTCGGAAAATCCACAAGACTTGTACAATTCAAAAACAAACTTCGATAACAGTCCTCTGCAAGTGTTGTCGCAGGGAGTGTTAATCCTGACGCGGAAATCACGTTTGTATTCTTAAATAAAAATTGGAAAGTATTTGCTGAGACTAAAGTAGTTTGCCCTTCAAAATCATCTCCATAAATAAGCGACATTATATTTCCACTAAGGTTAAAGTATGCCGTGCCACCGCTAAAGGTAGTGCCATTATTTGTGGGAGAACCATATCTAACATTATTCCCCCTAAATACAACTCTATCACCTGCAGAAACATTTATTACAGAACCTGAGTTTGAAGTTATCGAACTCCAATTTTCGCCCTCATCCTTTGAATATTCAATAACTTTGGAGGCTTCGGTTCCTACTTTTTTCCAAGCAATAGTACCTCCGCTCACAATATCCATAGCGAGATAATTTTTTCTCTCAATCTCCGCACCCGCCTGTGTAATTGTCACAGGATAAACCTTTTCGTCAGGCATAGCACCTTCCACAACCCTGAAAGTAATCGTTCTCGATTCTTCTGAAGTATTAGCAGGGATAGTGAGCGTTACAGGGACTTTCGTTACCCCCTGAGCGGCAGTCGGATCTATATAATCGCTATATTCTCCAAGAGTTCCTGTGGATCCGCCCGAGTATTGTACCGAAATAGGGTAATATTCGTCGTCGGTGTAGATGTAAGAGCCGTCGGAAACAAGGATATGTCCTGTAATCGTTCCACCATTTTGCCCTATTGAATAGGTATCGAGGTTCCATTCAATAACAGCTCTGTTTGTAAATGGCACATTATCATAGTCGGAAATGTCCTGAACCTTGATAAATTCCATTTCAGTCGTGTCGAAACTGCTTATATTCCAATCCTTTATCTCATTCAATCTCCAATAACTATTGTCAAACCAATAGAAACGTCTCAACCACTCTGGATTAGGACGTTCGCGGAGCAGGCAACGGCACTTGAGTATCCTTGTGTTGACGTTGTATAAGTCGGTAATATATGATTTCCACCCCTTGCTGAATATACTCTGCCAACTGCTGACAAATTTATTCGGTACATAGGTAGCGAGGGGGCTTCCCATATCCCAAGATGCGGTGATATAGTTTCCCCTGTAAATATCCCTACTGAAAACAGGAACCAACTCGACATCGAGGGCAATAACGTTGCCGTCACCGTCAGTTGTTCCGTTAGTCAAAATCCAACAGGGCTTTCCGCCGTTCAACGTGTACATTCTTTCTGTATCGTCGGTAAGGTGGTAGCCGATACCCGCCATATCTATTTTGTCAGTTTGGAAAAGAAGCACCATACTTCCGTCAGTAGCCTTATTTTGTACATCATGGAACTGCGGCTTCGGGAATAAGTCATAATATCGCAATCCGTCAGGGTTAAGCGTCTGTCCCGTCATAACATTTGAGTCCCTTGTATGCTCCTGACTTGAATCGATACTTGCTGAGTTATAATACCAATAGCTGAAAACGTTGTTGATGTAAGTAGGGCCGCCGTGCCATACATTTATTCCTGAAGTATAGAAATAAGGCTTAAGGTAATACTTATCCTTTTCAAGAACGTTTACCGCACTCTTGAAGATATTTCCGTCGAGCACTTTCTTATGCTCTTTCTCATATTGGTAATTAGTGTTGACAATCGCCGCACCATAGTCGTTGCCATAGGTGTCCCTATATTGCTTTCCCGCCTCGGATTCCACCTGGTCCAAGGAAAAGTCATAATATTGGTATTTCGGTGATGCGGGCGTTATCTTGATATCGCTGCCCTTATCCACCAAGTCGTTGATATTGACTTTAACGTCCCTCTGATAGAAATCGTGGCGTGTAAGGATATTGATGGTATTGCTTTCAACGTCCTTGACAAAATAAAGCCCGAAAATTTTCGCATAGGAAAGGAGGAACTGAGCGGGAGTTACACCGAGAGTGAGCAAATCCTTCTTCGAATAGTATCTTCCCGTGTAGAAGCCGTCGAAAGTTTCGGTTGTACCCGTCGCTCCCTTTGGAATGTAGGAAACGGTGCCGAGAACCTTATTGAGATTGGGCACATAATGTTCATCCTGCCAAGTATTTGAATGAGTGTGGATAGTATCCCAAAATTTTACATAAGTGGCACCTTTAAGGGAAGAACTGCCTCCCTGCCAAGTGCGTCTCATACTTTCGGTATAATAAGGGACAATTTTAAGTTTAAGCGAAGAAAATTGTGCGTCGGAAGGGAAGGAGAAATGTAAAATTTGCTCATTTCCATCCATATCGGTGAAGATATACTCTCCGTTTACCTTTGTAAATTTTCCCGCTATAGTCTTAACATCATTCACCGTTGTCTCGGGGGAGTATTCTTCAAATTCATCCTTCTGCCAAGTGGCTTCTTTCACTACATAGTCCCCGTCAGGAGGAGTGATGATTCGGTACATTTCGGATACAGCTGCAATCTGCCCCGTGGCGTTGTATCCAAGCATCTGAATCATGTAGAAACTCTCAAATTGGAAGGACTTTACAAACCTGCTCTGCAGCGTCGTTCCGCCGTTAGCGGTGTAATCCCTGAGGAGATAAACAGAATCGCCCGAATATCCGTCGGAAGGGGTAAATTTAAGCCCCATATCGAAAGAGACGTTGGTGGTGTTTCCCATAGCCCCGCTGTTTAGATTGTAAAGGAAATCTTCTTGTTTGGTGATTGCCGATATTGTCAGCGGAGTTGAAACCGTCTCAGGAACGTCAAGTTCGGTTAGAAGCGGAAGCGTCATCCAAGCGTTATAATAATATGGATTCTCAATATTGAAGAAACTCTGATCCAAATATACAGTATAGCCGCCGTTGTTTGTCGGATCGCAGCAGGCATCAATTATTTCCGCCACTTTGATAACAGGACGCTGCAAATAACTTCTTAAGTCAAAAGCTTCCCATTCCGTGAGTTCCTCATTAGTTGTACCCATAGAATATCTCTGATAGGAAGGGAAGGAAGTTGAACTGCTTCGGAAATCAGTCGTGCCGCTGTTGTTGATAAGAACCTTGTCGGCAGACAAATTTTCGGGAATACCGTTATAGCAGGGAGCGAAGTTGATGGTGTTGTACATCGTCGCGGGAGTGTAATGCGTCGCCGCACTCCAAGCGTCCCTAATCGTCTCCTTGGTAATGTTGAAACCTAAATTCTTTCCGCTCCACTTCTCATACCAATAAGTCAAGTCGGAAAGTTCCATAGGATTGCCGTCCTCGCGGAAACTTAAGTTGTAGAAAAAGTTCCCGAGCCCTCCATAGAGAGTGATATCATACTCGATATTGTTGTCGTTCCTGCGAACCTCATCCAACTTGAAGTAGCCGCTCTCATAAATACTGCCGTTATAGTACAGCGTGAAGTCAGTCTTGATGAGCGGATTGAAATCAGAACCCGTAGTGGTGCCGTTGTAATTCTGCAGGCGTTCCATGTTGTATATATGCCCGAAAATTCGGTTATTCTGTGGCGTTCCTTCGATGGTAATCGTCTTCGAATAACTGTTCTTCACAATCGTCGGGTTGGTAAGCTCCGTGACGGAATAGTTGAATAAAATCTCGGGCGGGGTTGAAAACTCCACCTCATCATTTCCAAGAAAAAGTCTAACGGGATATTTCATTATTGCCTTAATTTTGTTTGGCTCTCAACCAAATTTATTTCATACTGAATAGGCTGATGGTCGTTGTTGCGGTAAGTGTTGTAAATATTCTGTGTATTGGTAATTACCACAGGATAAATTTTGTCCGCCACCAAGTCGTGAAGATAAACCCTGTTCGATGCAAGGAGGTTCCAACACAGATTATGCGCCTGTTCGTCGTCGAGGATACCTGTATTCAGCTTCCAACTCGTCGAGATTTCGCTGATATAGGTATTTCTCTCATACTCAATAGTTTGGTTGTTGTAAGTCTTGTTGTAGCTATGCCTGTCCACTCTGTCCGTCCTTTGGCTCGTTCCCTCTATCACAAATCCATCCCAACCTCCTCGGGCGTTGAGATAATAAAGAGCATACTCGGCACCGCAGACATCGCGTGTATAGTGTGAACTCGTTCCAAGATTGGAAACGCTCGTTCCGTCGAAGTAAGTCATAACGGGAATGAAGTTCACCGCCGTCGCATCGGTGATTGGATTGCTGAGGTAAGGGTTGCCCAAGTCGATATCCCACCCATAGTCATAGCAATACAGGAAGTGATACTCTTCCAAGGTAGTGTCGCCGCTGTCCTTGAGTAAGAAAGTGCGGAATGCGTTCCATGCAGTA
>Ga0247611_10002305_pt1 | contig 31172 bp, 27 predicted proteins | sample 177DNAGHGhighgp2_FD_192422 | JGI IMG/M metagenome (GOLD analysis project Ga0247611, IMG submission 192422) | Sheep rumen microbial communities from Palmerston North, Manawatu-Wanganui, New Zealand - 1770 DNA GHGhigh gp2 | ecosystem: Host-associated > Mammals > Digestive system > Stomach > Rumen... | reverse complement strand
TGGCAGGTCTTTGCTTTTGGTGGATCATCAGGGACTCGAACCCTGGGCACCCTGATTAAGAGCTAGCCGGGGAAGGCGTTGAAAATTCAAGTGGCTGAGCAAATATTTGTACAACACCTGATTTGTTTTTTCTTCAAAAAGTCGTTAAATGCAATTTTAAATTCCATTTTGAGGACAAAAAAGTGGAATTTACTTCTGCACTCAGATTATGACCGATATAATATTTATTAGTCATCTGTCTGTCAGAAGGAGAATGCATGAACAACAGAAAGGAGTATCAGAAACATCTGACTTTATCTGACAGAATATACATTGAGCAAGGGCTTTTACAGCAAAAGAGTTTCAAAGAGATTGCAGCGTTTCTCTACAAAGATCCCACGACTATTTCGAAAGAAATACGCCGCAGCCGGGAAACACAACCTGTTCATAAGGCATTATGTTATGATTGCAAATCGTTTAATGGGTGTCACGTTCAGCATTTATGCGAAAAACAGATGTGTACCCATCTTTGTAAGAACTGCAGAGCGTACCAGGCCAAACAAAAATGCGAGTATTATGATCAATTCAAATGCAGAAGAAAGGAGAAACCGCCATATGTCTGCAATGGATGCGACTACATACAAACATGTTCGATGCAAAAGATCACATACTCCGCCAAACATGCACAAAAAAGATATGAGCACAAGCTTAGTGAGTCCAGAAAGGGAATATCTTTGACGTTGGATGAGTTAAAAGCAATGGACGATTTGATCTCTCCACTGGTAAAAAAGGGCCAGCCATTGAGTCACATATTTGCCGTGCATAGAGACGATATCCCTTGCAGCAGGAGAACTCTGTATAACTATTTCGACCGATCGATATTAACAGTTAGAAACATTGATCTTCCGCGAAGAGTCCGCTATAAAAGGCGAAAGCCTAAAAAAACTGAGTCAAAACATCTGAACTCAGTCTATCGCAATGGCCGAACTTACAAGGAATTCGAGAGATTTCTTGAACAAAACCCGGATACTGACGTGATCGAGCTTGACACTGTTATGGGACGAAGAGGTTCAAAGAGAAGGCTTCTCACAATGCTTTTCAGGAAGACATCCTTTATGCTCATATTCCTGATCCCGGACGGGAGTCAGGAAAGCATAGCAATGGTTTTTGACGACCTGACTAAAAAACTTGGCATCGATACATTCCAGAAGTACTTCCCTGTTATCCTGACGGACAATGGGGCTGAATTCAAGGCTCCGGCCCGGTTAGAGTTTACGCCGGACGGAGAACAAAGAACGAAAGTATTCTACTGTGATCCATTTATCTCTGGACAGAAAGGTCGCCTTGAAAAGAATCATGAGTACATACGCTATGTGATCCCTAAAGGACGTAGCCTGGCAAGGTACACTCAGAAGGACATTAATCTATTGGCAAGTCATATTAACAGTACCGCGAGGGATGGATTGAATGGGAAGACCCCATTCGACATGGCTGAGCTGCTTTTAGACAAGAAAATTCCGGTAATAACAGGCCAATTTAGAGTCTCCCCAGACGAGGTCTTGTTAAAACCGGAACTCATTAACAAGTAGTAAGAAATGCGCAGACAGATGACTGAAAACATCATAAACGTAAACCTGGCGAGTGGAATTAAGTATTTCTCAAATGCTTTTCAGTCGCCTGTTTGCCGTGTAATCAATCGCCAGTTGGCATAAAGAATTGTACCATATTTTAATCCTTTTACAAAGAAAAAATCGCTGAAAAAGGGTTTTAGAAGGAATATGAGATCAATAAACTGAACTAAGTTTTTCATTTAACGTTCTTCAAAAAGTTCCCAATACATAAGCGAGAGGGCGGATGCCCATCAGTTTTGTGTTGTAGTTGAGGTATTAGAAAACGATCAGGAGGTGCAATGAAAGAAGCAAAGAAGATAGACCTGAATATGACAGGTCTGGACGAACTGTTTATGACAGACGAACAGCGTAAAGAAAAGAGTCTGCCGAAGATCTACGACATTCCTCTGTCGGAGATCGATGAGTTTCCGGACCATCCGTTCCGGGTGAATCTGGACGACGACATGCAACTGCTTGTGGAGAGCATACGGCAGCGGGGTGTGCTAACACCGGTAACGGTCCGAAAGAAAGATGACGGCCGCTACGAGTTGATATCCGGCCACAGGCGGAAAAAGGCGTGCGAGCTGGCCGGCCTGGATAAGATCCGAGCAGAGGTTCGGGAACTATCAAAGGACGAAGCCATAATAGCCATGGTTGAGTCAAATTACCAGCGCTCCGAGATTCTGCCGAGTGAAAAAGCTCATGCGTATAAGATGATGTTCGAGGCCATGAAAAGGCAAGGCGAAAGGACAGACTTAACTTCGTCTCCACCGGGGACAAAACCGCGAACTACAGAGACCATGTCGCAGATCGTCGGAGACAGCCGATCTCAGATCGATCGCTACATACGGCTGACGGAGCTGATTCCGGAACTACTGGATATGGTCGATTCCGGCAAGATAAGCCTTCGTCCTGCATACGAGCTGTCGTTCTTATCCAAGGACGAACAGCGGGCCCTTTTCGATGCCATCGAATACAGCGGAGCAACACCGTCACACGCGCAGGCAATTCGCATGAAGGAGTGTTCGCGGACAGGGTCGCTTAAGATGTCGACTATAGGTGAGATCATGAACGAGGAGAAACCCAATCAGGCGGATCGGATAAGCGTTCGGTTCAGCGACGTAAGACGGTACATACCAGAGAGTGTCCCGTTCGACAAGACAGCAGAGTACATTATGAAGGCACTGGAGGTGTACAGTCAGTACCTTGAAAGTGAGCGGCAGAAAAGCAAAGCCCACAGTAACCGGGAAGCGCGCTAAACCCGGACAGCCAACGGCAGGTCAAGAGCTCGGCCGGCCGCATGGCAAAGGCAGCCACAGTGTGGGGAGGGGGAAAGTGTATCTATAGGGGTTACTGTAGAGAAAAGAGCGTCCCCCCTCATACTCCCCCTCGAGAAAAGAGAATATAACTTGATTTATATGCTGCCTGAAAAGAAAAACTTGCATTTCGTTAGAAAAACTATATAATATATCTAACGAAACGAGGTTATAACATGATCAGACCACAGTACCAAAAGAGTATAGAGGAGCGCATCAAAGAATCTGACTACGGTGCGGTATACACGGCTTCAGACTTTCTTGATATCGCATCCGTTCCTGTTGTCAACGAGGCAATGTACCGCTTGGTGCAGGATGGTCAGTTGCGCAGGATCATCAATGGCGTTTACTACAAGCCGAAATACAGTGAGTTGCTCGGCGAGTTTGTAATGCCCCGGATCGATCTGATAGCGGAGGCTCTTGCAAGAAAATTCAACTGGACCATCGCCCCTGCTGGCAATACAGCTTTAAATGCATTGCATCTGTCTACTCAGGTCCCAAACATCTGGACCTATGTTTCAGATGGCCCATACAGAAAGTATCAGATCGGACAGACAGAACTGGAGTTCAAAAGTGTCAAGAACCGCGATATAGCCGGAAAACACAGGATAACAGTAATGGTCATCCAGGCCCTGAAAACGCTGGGCAAAGATGGTGTCACACAAGATATCATTGCTAAACTGAAAGGTACGCTTTCTTCTGAGGATAAAGCCATTATCCTGAATGAGGCGCAGACATCCACAAGTTGGATATTCGAGTTTATAAGGGAAATATGCAGGGAGGGAGAGAATGCTTGAAATAGCACGTTTGGATAAGGCTGCCAGAGAAGACCTGTTCGTTAACACAGGATATAAAACTGGAATGAATCCAGCCATTATCGAAAAGGATTTCTGGGTGTGCTTTATTCTGGATCATTTATTCCACCGCAGTCAGTGGAAGAACGCGTTCGTTTTCAAGGGCGGTACCAGTCTATCGAAAGCTTTCCATGTAATCGAACGCTTTTCAGAGGACATAGACCTGATAATGGATTGGCGCCTTATCGACTGCAGCGACGAGCTTGCTTGGCAGGAAAGAAGCCGCAACAAACAGGATCAGTTCGGCAAAAAACTTGTAAAAGCTGCGTCCGGGTTTTTGTCCGGTACCTTTATACAATCGCTTGGCGATGGCCTTGAAAAGGAACTGGGATATAAGATCACGGTTGCGATGGATGAATATGACGAAGACCAATGCACGGTAAACATTTATTATGACCATGCTTTTTCCGACAGTTATCTTCGCCCGGAGATAAGATTGGAAATCGGGCCGCTGGCGGAATGAACTCCGTCACACGAAAGAATCATTAGTCCTTTTGCAGCAGAATCTTATCCGAAAGCGTTTACGGCTGGTTCTACACAGATCAGAACTGTGGATGCAGAGCGGACGTTCTGGGAGAAAGTTCTGATCCTTCATAAGACAGCATATTCCTGCAAGGAGAAAGGCGTCCCCCATAGGTATGCACGCCATTACTACGACCTGTACTGCATGTATAATTCAGATATTAAGGACGGAGCTTTTGCGAGAAGGGAACTGCTTGAAAAGGATGCGTTGTTCAAACAGAAGTTTTATTACACGAAGAGCGCCCGATATGATGCTGCTAAACCAGGGTCGATAAAGCTTGTCCCGGAAGACAGCGAGTCGATTGCCAGGCTATCTGAAGATTATAAGAACATGAAGGACATGATCTATGGAACGGCTCCCGATTTTGAGGTAATCCTTGCAACAATTCAAACGCTTCAGGACGAGATCAATTCAATGAATTAGAGCGGTATGTTTTATTAGCGCGTAAAGGCGAGGGCGAGATCCTCGCTTTTTTAATTGCTTTTTTCGACAGTTGAATAGCAAGCAGGGAACTTGTATAGCACAAGTTCCGTTGGGCAGAGGTTTGCCCTACTTTTTGGGGCAAACCTCGCAAGCCCCAAACCCCATCGAAAGATAAGAAGAGATCAGAGATAAATGAACGAAAGAACAAAACAGATATATGTGCGGGTAACTCCGCAGGAAAAGAAACGGATCGCGGCAAATGCTAAAAAGTGCGGGCTGTCTGTATCGGAATACATACGGCAGCGCAGCCTTGGTTTTGTTCCGAGGGAGATCCCCCCGCAGGTCTATTACAGCCTTTGCAATAAACTGGACGCGTTATCGGGCCACCCCGGCGGAGATGCGATACCCGCTGTATTGGAAGAGTTGAGAGCGGCGGTTATTCTGCCGGGGAGGGATATGTAATGGCTACTACAGGATTCTGGCCGATAAAAGGCTCACTGAAAAAAGTGGTCGAATATGCAAACAATCCAGACAAAACGATCGACCATAAATACTTGGACGAGGGTCTTGCTCAGGCTATCCAGTATGCCGGCAACGATGAAAAGACAGATCAGAAGATGTATGTCTCCGGTATCAACTGCAGCAAGAGCCATGCATACGAGGACATGCTGGCAGTGCAAAAGCGTTTTGGCCTTCGGGGAGCTAATGTCGCATATCACGGTTACCAGAGCTTCAGGGCGGGAGAGGTCACTCCGGAACTGGCTCACGAGATCGGTAAGGAAACTGCTCGGAGAATGTGGGGCGACAGGTATCAGGTGCTTGTAACTACACATCTCAATACTGATTCTGTCCATAACCACATGGTCGTAAACGCGGTCTCATTCATAGATGGAAAGAAGTTTCAAAACCATATTCGGGATCATCAAGAGCTTAGGAAGATTTCTGACAGGGTTTGCCTTGAGAACAGGCTGACTGTTTTGGACGATGCCCCGTTTTATAACAGCGAGAAGAAAGAATACTGGATCCATAAAAAGGGACAGAAGACCCATCGCGACATACTAAAAGAAGATATTGAGGAATGCATCGGGCTTTCGGTTACAGGCAAACAGTTTCTTGAGCATCTTTATGAGCTCGGCTATGAGTATGACTACAGGAGACATAGCATAAAAGCTCCTAGTTGGGAACGAGGGGTAAGGCTGGACAGGCTGGGTTATGACAGGGAGGAGCTAAACGACCGAATCTATAGGAATTACACGACTAAGCCTCGCTATAAGGACTATCGGGATTATCCGCTTCTGAAGCTTGAAAAGCAGTGGGGTTTTGAGATAGAGCATTCGCATGATATAACAACTATTGCCCTAGACATGGTTTTCCTGATTATTTTGGAGCTTGCCAAGCTTGTAATAGGAACGCCGGCGCCGGAAGAGTATACGCCGCAGCCATTGTCTCTGGAAATACGGCAGGCTTGCGCAAGGTTGGACGAGCTTACTGCCCAGATTACACTTTTGGATAAGTATAAGATCCATACACTGTCGGAACTGGAGACATCCATCGCAGAAAAGACCGGGCAGATCAGTAGTTTGGAAAAAGAGCGACAGCAACTCTGGAATAGACTTAAGGCGGCAAGATCGCCTGATAGAGCGGCCGAAATAAGGGCAACGGCTAAAGATATCACCGAAAAAATAAAACCATTGAGAAACGAGCTTAAGACGGCGAAAAGAGCCCTGGAAAGAGCAGATCAGTATAGAGAGTTGATCAGCCTGGAACATACTATGGAAAAGTACTACTTGGATAATGAAAAACAGCATATAATTAGTGAGCGCAAACGAGAAAGATAAAAACAATAGCTGGTTTAAACGAGTTAGACCAGCTATTGTTAATACTGCAGGATAGCCTTAATGGTTCGTCATTGCTGATGCTGTTATTCTCTATCTATCGCTTTTATAAAGAGGCGCATATGGAATATACTTGTAAACATATTCTTCAGTACTATGATCGTCAGAAGTTTGTCTTGTCTTCGTGTACAGATAAATAATTGATAGATCGTCACTATTAACGTAATATTCAAGCCCTGCAACTCCTGTTTCGTTTACATTTTCTACATCTTCAGGAATGTTGTCAGCCCCTATAACTCCACGTTTTTCATACCCTTCCGGAAGTTCATCCAATTCAACACCAATAAATGAGCCGTTTTCTTTCTTTGTATAAAGATAATAGTTCTCTCCATTGAAAGAAAAGTGCGGCGGGTGGGCCCACGTTATATTCTCCGCATTATTCGGTTCAGCGCAGGAAACACACAAAATCAGGATCAGGATTAGAAGCAGAATCAGACCTACTGTTTTTTTTGACTTATCACTCATGACAAAAGCCGCAATTCTAATGATCGCTGTCCTTAATAGTAAGCATTAGTTTTGAATCATACTGCCAATTGAAAATGGTCGCACTATAAACATAGTGATAGGAAGTATGATAAATTGGGGTATATGTTGATCCAAAAGTATACCATTCATCAGAAGGATACCATGGATTCCATATTTGCATATAGTCACCATAAGAAGAGTATCCAACAAGCGCAATGGCATGACTGGCTGAAGATGATGTGTCATCCATCCCTAAATAGACTGGCATATCATCTACAATCTGGCCTACGAGAGAGCCTTTAGTTAATGTACCATGATATACTATAGGGTCAAGTCCCCAATAATACCCATACTCAGCAACTCCATTCATTCCTAATGAATAAGATGGCTGAGGATTCGTATAATGATAATTCATAACATTATAAGCCGAAATTGGCAACCCTGTTTTATAGCGCACTATTAATGCAGTTACATAGGCTGCACACCAATTATAACCGTTTTGCTGTGTTTCAGTAAAGGAAACAGATAATGATTTTGATGATGGAACAGAGTCAATGTTATATACTCCTTTGTTTTTCGTTGCATTAATATCTTTTCCTGTAATTCTTTTATCCGCTGTAAATGGCTCTTCAAGTATATTGATTACTGTCTTTGAAGATAAATCCAACTCAGTAAAAGGCTTTCCTTTCCCTGTTAGAAGATCAGGAAGAAATGCAAGAATAGTTCGACTTGAGGAACCAAGATATGCAACAATCTTGTCGCATTCGCAATTTACAAATAAAGGCTGTTCCTTACTAGTTTTATTAATAAACTGATTGATCTCCGTCACTAAGTACTCACTCAATATCCCAGATAATTCTCCATCAAGCTCAGGGTAAACTCTAAATAAGCGATACAATACCCCGTTTTTAAGTATTGGGAAATAAAAAATATCACCACACTCACCCCAATTAAACGGGGTTCCAACAGAAAACCAATCATCAGGTTTTACAGAATCTAATACAGTCAAGATTCCTTTTATTTCTTTGGATACATAATTGTAATAGCCCTCTGGGCATTCGTCCGATAAAACAAGTAATGATGAGGTTGAATCTGCATAAACAGGAACCATAGATGCTATCAGTAATGCTAACACCAATATAACACTACAGATTTTCTTAAGCCGACTTGTTTTCATAGCCATCTCCTTTCTTGTTGCACGCAAACATTAGATTATCGATCTACTATATAAGCGTTTATGTCAATACAAAAATGACAAAAAGATTGTGAGTATTTCACTATTTTCAAGGAATACTCAATACTATCGAATGCAAACAGGTTGGAAATGGAAAGAAAATATAAGTAATATGTCAATTTTCCTGCATCTGAAACGCTTATATAGTATAAAGAACTTCAAGGTTTATCATATATACATTTCAGCTGCCAATTTGGCAGGGACGTCTTCGTTTGTTAGTTTTAAAAAGAGGTGTTCCCAATGTTCAAGAGTATTCTTAAGAAGACCATCGCCATAGTACTTGTGTTTGCGATGATCATGGACGTATCCACGGCTCTTGCCTATGCAATAGGCAGCGATGCGGGATCCCGGAAAGACAACAGAACAGATATTAAGGCAATAATAAACGACAGGACCTACGATCCAGACAGACCTCTGCAGCAAGAACGCTCAGGGGTCTATTTAGATAAAGAAGTCGCGGAGGTGGTTAATAACACCTCGGATCCGGAGCTACTGGAGGCAAATAACGACACGGTCCTCTTTGAAAAAACAGATAAGAGGGACGTAAATGTTAAGTCCTACAGCCTTACGGATGGCAGCAGTATAAGCCTTTTGTACCCCATAACTGTCCATGAAAAGGACGCCGAAGGGAAATGGGTCGAGATAGACAACCTGCTTAAGGAGGCCCTTGCAAAAGATGGCGAGAGGGTATTCGAAGCTCAAAACGAACTTGCCACCACACAACTCTATGCCACACCTCAGTTTGGCAAAACGCTTGAGATCTCTACAAAGTTCGGCCGTATTTGTTGGGGCATTAACGCCGACGGAGCACGCTCGGAGGGTACATATAAAGATCCGGAGCTTAAGAAGGGTTACGAAAAGCTCCAGATAAAGAGCATCAGCGGAATACTGACATATAAGGATGTGTTTGATGGCGTAGATCTGAATTACCAGCTTTTAGGGCATAATGTTGAAGAGGCCGTAGTCATCAACACCCCGGAGGCGGCGGAACGCATCGCAGCAGAAGGATTAAGTTATACGCTTTCCCTTGAGGGCTACCGTGCAGAACTGAAGGATAATGCTGTGTATCTGTACGCAGAAGGGGCGGCAGATCCGGAATATGTTATCTCTGCCCCATACATGGAGGACGCCGCACAGGAAGAGAGCGGAGAGATAGAACTTCGCCTTGAGGAAGGACAGAAAGGATATATACTTACCGTTCTTCCAGGCAGTGAGTGGCTCCTTTCGGAGGAAAGGACCTATCCCATAGTAATAGATCCCACCATAACGCAGTACGCGGACATTACACATCTTGACACCTGCACGGTCTACTCAAAGACTCCGACCAGCAATCTGTATAACTACGGAAATCTAATGCTGGGAAAAGAGGCCAGCGCTTATCTTAAGATGAGAGCACTGGTCAGGTTCGACCTTCCGGCTTCCATGACGATCACAGACGTGGTCGTAGATGCAACGCTTCTGCTTACTCAAAGAGGATACGAACCCACGAACAGCCCGTACCATGTGTATGCGGATGTGCACAAGATAACCTCTAACATATCCATGAGCTCTGCTACTTGGAATCAACTTAATGGCAACTATGATTCCACAAGGGTAATAGAAAACAAAGCAACAGATAAGAATACCAACAGCACCACTTTTGCTTTCGATATAACCTCTCTGGTAAAAGACTGGCAGCAGAACGGAAACAACTACGGCCTTGCTCTTCTTTCGCATAACGAAAACGGCGGCAGCCGCTATGTTAAGTTCTATTCCGCGCACTTTACAGGAGCGTCTCAGAGCCTGCTCCCAACAGTAACCATCACATATGTAGACCAGGCAGGTCTTGAGAGCTATTTGTCATATCACAACGCTGGAACGAGCACCATGGGAACCGTTTCTGTAAGTGACGCAAACGGAAATCTGATCTACGCATACGATGACATCTCCCTCTCCGGTGAATACATGCCGCTTTCCATTCAACATGTATATGACCACGCAAAGAGAACTAGCACGGATCTTGCTGGAACGGCCATGCACTACGGAGCCGGTTTCAGGCTCAATCTTTCTCAGAAGATAGAGAGCACTTTCATTACAGGGTATCCGTACAAGTATATAGACGCGGACGGAACAGCTCACCTGTTTAAGCTTAAGAGCGGAACAAGCGGCGCTACAGGTTCTGTATACGAAAAAGAGTTCGAGACAACGACTACTCTTACCAAGACGTCCTCCGGATACACTTTGGACTTCTCCGGAGATCTTGTCTATTACTTCAATACTTCCGGTCTCCTCACTTCAATAACCGATACCTCCAACAACAAGACGATGACGCTGACCTACAGCGGAGGTCGTCTTACTACAGTTACTGACGGAGCAGGAAGAGCAGCGACTCTTTCATACAATAGCAGCGGATATCTTACATCAATTACCGACCCGGCAGGAAGAAGCACAAGCTATACATACAGCGGAAGCAGCCTTACTCAGATCTCAGAGCCGGACGGAAGCACTGTCAAATTCGCCTATACTGCCGGCTCTGACAGTACTCAGATGCTCACAAAGATAACGGACATAGATAATTCGTATCTTTCCATTGAGTACTACACTAACTCTCCCTATAGGGTCAAGAGCATTACCGAATACGGAAGCAGCGGCGGAGCCGGAGGAAAGCTGTCCTGGACCTACAGCGGCGGCGAGACCACCATTACTGACAGAGACGGCCTTACGCAGACGATGCTTTTCGACCGTGCAGGTCATACTGTATCCGTAAAGGATGGGGAGGGTAATGCATACTTCGGATCATACAAGAACACAAACGATAACAACAAGCATTCCCTGTATTTAAGTTCAGATCTTCAGGGGACAATAAGGAACTATCTTGTAAACCATAACTTCGAGCAGAGCAATTATTCGCCTTGGGACGCATATTCATCCAGCGGCTCAGGCAGCATCTCTCTTAACACATCAAATCATTTCATTGGCAGCAAGTCGCTATATATAAATAGCTCTTCCGGAAGTGGTGAGTACGGAACGAGCCAGGAGTTTACGGCAGAATCACTTGCGGGAAAAGACGTTACCTTCTCCACATACGTTAACATTCAAAGCATTTCTGCAGGCTCTGCAAGTACAGCAGGACTTGTTCTGGAGGTAGCATACAAGAACTCCTCCGGAAGCTGGGTAACGTCAAGATCCGTGCCTATAAAGGCGGCTACAGGTGGATGGAAGAGACTTGCACACAGCGTCTCTGTTCCATCTTCTGCACAGTCTGGGGTACGCGTAAGGGTAATGTTCGTATCCTCAACAGGAACGGCATATATAGACTGCGCGCAGCTTGAAACTGGCGCTGTGGCAAATAGATATAACCTGGTTGAGAACGGATGGTTTAAAGAAGCGGTCGGCAGCACTTCAATCTCCGACTGGACAGGAGAGATCCTTTCTACGTCAACAGATAAGGTCGCTGCGGGAAGGGACGGCAGAGGATTTTCCATTACAGGAGACCCGGACGATGACTTGTTTAAAGGACTTGTACAGTCCGTTCCAGTTTCCGGACATGCAGGCGACAGCTATGCTTATGGAGTATGGGCAAAGGCGACAGCCGTCGGTCCGGTGGATAAGAATTCCGGTTACACCAGAGACTTCGGAATAGCCCTGCGTTTTACAAGGAGCGATAACACCTCCGAGGTCGTTAAGGTCAACTGCGACGCTCTTACGACTGACTGGCAGTATGTGGCTGGAACGGCTGTAGCACCTTGTGATTATGAAAGGATTCAGATAGTTCTGTGTTATTACAAACAGAAAAACACAGCAGTATTTGATGATGTGCAGCTGCATGCTGCAGGTTTTGGAACAGTATATACCTACGACAGCGCGGGCCGTGTGGAAACTGAAACAGACGCTCTCGGCCGGAAGACCTCGTTTACCTACTACTTTAACAACAGACCGGAGGTAAGCACCGTTACATATCCGGACGGGACAGTCTCTACGTATTCCTACGATTCTTCAACACATAAGCTTCTGTCGCAAACAGACACTAATGAGAATGTAGCCAATTACACTTACGATTCCAGCTGGAACAATACCAAGGTGTACATGACTGTAGATAACATATCCTTAAGTTCCGGGGTAAAGCAGTTCGGTACGGCGGGGTATGTAGCATCCGAGACAGATCCGTTCGGAAATACAACGCTGTATGCATATAACGCCAATAAAGGCCTTCTTACAAGCGTTACAGAGCCAAACAGCGCGGTAACCAGCTATTCGTATAATACCAATAACGACCTTCTGACGGGAGTAACCAAAGGCTCATCTTCAGTTTCCTATTCATACACTAACAGACAGCTTACAGACCTTTCGCACAGCGGCGGAGGAACTGTAAGTTACGGTCTTACCTACGATCAGTTCGGTAACAGGACGGCTGTTAAGGTCGGAACACAGAATCTGTCATCGAACACCTATGCATCGTATAACGGACTTCTTACAGAGACTACATACGGAAACGGAACGTATACAGAACCAGTCTATGACAGCTTAAAGAGGCAGACGGGCCTTAAGGTAAACGGTACTCAAGTATACCGCTGGCACTACGGAGCAGACGGAAAGGTGGGCATGGAGGAAGACCTTTCTTCCGGCATTACCTGGAGATATCTTTACGACAGCTCGGACAATCTGTCCTTTGCTTCCGGCAGTAATGGAGACCTTTATTCCAACTTCTATAACGAGCATGGAAAACTTGCTGAGACAAGCATAGTTTCCGGTGGAACGGAAATAAGGAATGTGTATTCATATAAAATCAATACACAGGACCACAACGATATAGAGAACGGATTCCTGGATGAGATGGACTATTACGACGGCTCAAGCGAGGTGGGCTGGACCAAGTACTGGATCGATCCGTACGAAAGAGCCAAGATAATATCTGTTTCTCCAAGCCAAATGGCGATCTATTCGGATATCTGGTACAGGACGGCATCTGACGGTGTGTCGGAGACGATGATACCCGAGGAAGTTATTTACAACATCTATGTTGATGAAGATGAGGCGAGCGGAACGACGGAGTTCTTCCGCTATTCCTACGACAGCATGGGAAACATCTCCACCATTGAGTGCAGCAATGATGGCAGCAGTTATACCGTATATGCCAGCTATGTTTACGACAGCCTAAACCAGCTTGTAAGGGAAAACAACGTAGCTGCCAATAAGACCTGGGTATTTACCTATGACACCGGTGGAAACATAACTCAGGTAAAGGAGTATGCATATACCACAGGAACGCCCGGAACGGCTACAGCTACCATAAACTACAGCTACGGAGATTCCAACTGGAAGGATAAGCTGACCGGCTTCAATGGAACTACTATCACTTACGATTCCATAGGCAATCCGCTTTCTTACAGGGACGGCATGTCCTTTACCTGGCAGAACGGAAGGCAGCTGTCTTCTGTTACCAAGAACGGCACTACCACATCTTATTCTTACAACTCTTCCGGTATACGCACTTCCAAAACAGTTGGGGCTACTACGACTAATTACACTCTTTCCGGAACGCAGGTAGTAAAGGCGACTACCGGAAGCAGTTCAGTTCTGTACTTTTATGACGCATTTGGCGCACCGATTGCATTTAGAGTCAAGAACGGCAGCACAAATACTGACTATTTCTATTACAAGAACATCCAGGGAGACATTACAGCTATTGTGGATTCCACTGGGCAAAAGGTGGTAGAATATACCTACGATGCCTGGGGGAAAGTACTGAGCACAACTGGCTCCCTTGCAAGCACCATTGGCCAGAGCAACCCTTACCGCTACAGAGGGTATTGGTTCGATCAGGAGACAGGACTATATTATCTACAGAGCAGATATTATGATCCGCAGACTGGGAGATTCATAAATGCCGATATGCTTGTTAGTACTGGAAAAACAGTTTTGGGAAGTAATATGTTTGCGTATTGTGAGAACAATCCTATTACAGGTTGTGACAGAAAAGGCACCTCAATGTTTTTACTTGACCGAACTGGTGGTGGAGCATCCCCATATACACCAATAAATGGTCAGGATAGGCCGGAGTATAGTGGAATCCCATATGGCATTTCGACAATTGGGCATTCAGGCTGTGAAGCGATTGCCGTGTATAACGCTAGAATACTGATAGGAAATCCCGTTTCGTTTTGGAAAGTTAAATCTGCTTTTGAGGCGCTGTTTTGGTTCGGCGGTGGGTTTGGCCTTCGTGGACTGTGGGGCGCAACTCCTGTTGATATCTCAAACTACTTTTTACTAAGTGGTATAAGCCATCAGAATATTTGGACAGCAGATCAGGCAGAATGTATAAAGCAGCCTGGAGTATTTGTTTTATCATTTTGGAATGAGGACACTGTTTTTGGGGGATATCATACAGTTGCTGTTGATTATGGAGGAGGAAATCATTATCGCGTTTATAACAGGTGGAATAACTCGGTGGATTACGAAAGCAAGACTTCTATTCAAAAAATAATAATAGACGAAAGGCGGTTCATACATGGATTTTATATTCCGTACTAAAGGTTTAAAAAAATTGGCAGCAGGGTTGATAGTGTTTACCTTATTAGTATTGTGTGGTTGCGCTCCTCTATTCCGACATATGACTCCATATGATTTTCCTGATTCGACATGGGAAAGTACAGAACCATATATATTTTTTCATGTAGTAGATCAAGATCCTTATAACGCAGAGCTTTATACATTAGTCAATGGAGAGAAAGTCAATATGTTGTTCCTTTGCGATGAAAAAACATCAGCTGCAGAGTTTTGGGATCCAAATAGCAGGGAGTATACAAGCAACGGAAGTGGGCTAACCAATTGTTATCTTCTTGTGGAATGTAAAGTAGATGAAAAAAAGATAGAAATAAGAATACTGGAAGATAACTTGTTTAATGACGAATACAAGTTAATAACCCTTTATCGTATAACATAGCTGATAATTATGCAGGTTATGCAAAAAAAGTATGGGTTTGGAGAAGCGGTAAAAGCATTCTTTAGCTGGGCTGATGATGCCATGGTATATATTTGGTAGTTCGACATGAAAAATACACGACCCAAATTTGAAATACAGAGGTTTTTAAGTACGTTCATCATATTAACGTTTTTGATACTTCTTTTTGGGTATTTCTTATTTACAAGTGGAGACATTGAAACTGTAATAGTACTTATTATGCTTATGTGAATCGTTTCGACATGGATTATTATATTATAGTTAATGGAGTGCAGATAAAAATGAATAAATAGCACATACGGGCCGGATATTAGAATAATAAAGGGGTTACGTGTTTATCCAAGCAAACACAGAAGGAGGCTTGAGAATCAAATTTCAATTAATTGTTTTAGATTAATAGTTACTTGTCAACTTTTTCATATCTGAAACGCTTATATAATGTGACAACCTCCAAATGTGTTACATAAACACGCCGACGGCTACCCGCTTTACATCACTCATTCGGCGTGGTATTATGTTAACAAGCGGGGGGGGTAGAATGATACCTGTTTTTATACTTGCTATTGAAGATGAGACACGTCGGAGTAAGTATGCGCATGCGTATACTGAATTAAGTCAGCAGCTTTTGGTTGTCGCCTCTTTTGTGCTGTACAGAAAAACCAACATCAAAGAGGGTGAACAGACAGAGGCAGAAGACATCGTCCAGGAAGCATTCCGATATGTGTTGGAAAAAGACAATCTCCCGAACGACCCGAATGAAGCAAAGGCTCTGCTCATGACGATCACAAAACACATGGCAGTTGATGCGTTAAGAAAGAACAAGCATATGGCTGACGAGGAACCTACGGAGATCCAGCTTGGATATGTCATGCCGGAAAACAGCAGCGAACTAAGCCTCGTAATAGACAGTCTGCCGGACATATACAAAGAGGTCCTTATCCTTTACTACGAATATGGATATAAGGCGAAAGAAATAGCAGACTTACTAGGTCTAAACCTCAACACAGTATATAAGCGGTTGGACAGAGCCAGGGATCTTGCAAAAGAACAGTTTTTAAACGACAAATGACAGATAGGGTATTTGAAAAAGAACTTAAGAAAGCAGTACACGAAGTGTGCCTGGCCATGGCGGCCTGGGATGCTTCGCCTGCTGTACCATATGCTTTTTCCAAAGAATTTACGAACAGATTGGACCGCATGCTCTGCGCCTCCGAACGAAGGCTGAAGCGCAGGAGAATGCTACTTCGTGTTGCAGCTTGCTTTGTCGCTTTGTTAGTAGCTTTTGCCGCCGCATGCGCGATCTCTCCAAAGGTCTGGGCAGCTGTAAGGAGCTGGTATGTTAACATAGTTAGCCCGGACAGACTGGTCTACGAGTTCAACCACGAAGAAAACGATCACGCTTTCCTGGTGGTGCGGCCGGACAACCTTCCGGAAGGATTCGAGTTAACAAACATCGATGAAGGCGATGGATACAGTAATCAGACCTACATAAATAAAAGCACCGGGGAATATCTGAAGTTCAGCTACCACTGGGCTACGGTCAGAGACCTGAAAACGCTTGAAAAACTCGAAAAGAAGCACGGACAGATCAGCATCTTTATGGGGCAGCAGGCAGTTTCGTATACCGAGAACGGCCTTAGTAAACTGTTCTGGTACGATAAGTATTCCGGGATAAGCTATTGGGCTGATAGTAATATGGACCAGGAGGCTCTCGTAAATGTGTTTAAAGATTCCATCGAGATGCACCCGCCCATATATGAGCCGACCTGGCTTCCGGATGGATATGTGTTATATGACACATATATTGATGGGGGAAGTTGTATTCTTGCTTATTACAACGAAAATACCGATGATATTATAGAGATAGAATGTGGCGATTTGGGAACGGAATATGGATCCTTTGTTGATGGAACTGGATCATCGAAAGAGGTTATTGTAAATGGTATTCCTGCCACAGTATATTGGGGATTGGACCAAATAGACGGAACGGTACTGGTTATGATAGATGATTCAAAGAATATGGTTATCTCAGTTTTCGCCGGGATGCTTGGGCCAGATGATGTAGTATCAATAGCGAAGAGTTTAGCGGTTGTTGATAGTGTTACAGGATACATCCCTTAACCTGATCGTTATATCCTAGAGGATCTTAACAGAAAAAATGGCACAAGTTTAAAATCTTGTGTCATTTTTGTACTTGGTCAAACGCTTATATAGTGAATAAACAGGAAAGGAGGGAGTTCAGATGCGTAAGACAATAAAAAGAACAACGGCTGTTTTGTTAATTCTAGCGGTTTTGCTTACGGCTTTTGTATGCGTTGCAGACGCTGCATACATTCCGCCTGACAGTATGGAATATACGATTACAAGACCGAGAATGTTTATCGTTGGATCCACGGCCACATGTAGCGCGAGCCTTAAAGCCCCGGGACAGTACATTGATGCAACGCTTGAGCTGAAGCAGGGAAGCACAGTAGTTGCAAGTTGGTCAGATAGCGCAACAGGAGAATTGATATTGTCCGGTACGGCAACTGTTACAAGCGGAGTAACGTATACGCTTACTGTTTACGGCACGATTGACGGTGTGGCGTTTACACCGGCGTCAATAACCAGAACGCCATAGAAAGAAGGATTAAAGAATAAAACATGATACTACTAAATTGCTTCTAAGGCAAAGAAAGGAGGCTGTAATGAAAAGGATTATCATTATTCTTTTCGTATTATGTTTAATAATGTCTATAATGACAGTTGCGTTTGCATCGGACTATTACGATGAAGAGGCATCAGTAAGATCTCCTATTACTTATGCTCAGTTGGTGGGAATAACCAACTCCGGTCATGATCACTCTTCGTGGATGTCCTCCGCTGAAACATATTTGCTTAATTGTGGTGAAATAGATGATGTGGCAAAACACACCGGAGCATTCACGGTATCTGCTATCAATGGATATATGAATGTAAATACTTACAAAGTCTTTATAATTCGCTGTCACGGAGGTGTTGATTTTGATTCGAATGGAAATCAGCTTCGCACTAAGTTAAAACTGAACGACAGCGACACGAATCCTGTATATTATAATAGTGACACCTCGTTTTCATCGGTAGAATTATCGAATTTGAAAATCGCCCTTTTTGTTGCATGTAAAACCGGACATGCCGGAACTTCAGGGAAGAATCTTCCTAACAAAGCACACGAAAAAGGAGCTCAGGCGGCTGTAGGGTTTTCGAGCGATATAGTGTGTTCAAAGGCTAATTCCTGGACAATAGCATTTTGTCAAAAAATGAGTTCGGGCTATTCAGTTCAAACAGCATGTACACAACTTGCCAGCATGTTAACATATAACAATAGTGGTCTCGACAATTGGGTCCTTTGCGGCTCCGGATCGACAACAATATATTAATTTGTTTGTCAGACATTGCGTGGAGGTTTAAAACCATGAATAAGATCAATAATAGAATACTCCTGCTAATGCTGTTATGCATTACCTTGATATTTCCCTCATGCGGAGCTTCCGGCTCTTCTCAGGGAAAAAACAGAAAACTTACCGCAAGAGAAATAAACGTTGTACTGATGGATTCGGAATACGGTGGTGTACATGTTGATGAGTGCGATCAATGGTCTTCAGAAAAGATGGATATCCACGAGAACAAAAACGCTCCCCGTACCATGACGGTTTCCTTCGACGGCAGCGAATATACGGGAACATACGAGTATTCTGTCAAAGACACATATAACAATTACGAATCCGATATGTATAATTTTGCGCCGGGCGCGTGGTTCAGGGTTGTCTCCGGTACGGACAAGGTGGATCAGATCGTTTTTCCTCTTCCTCAGCCTCCTGCCGGTGATGAAGCTGAAAGCGGGAATGGCCGCGCAAAAGCAATGGAGCTTGCCGGCGGATATTTGGATCTAAACGCTTCCGAGATGACAGTAAAAAGCGATATTTATTATGACGCTTACCATTTCAGAGTGCAGGTCGATGGTGTTATCTGCGCCCGGCTGGCCGTCGTGATGGAGAAGGACGGCGACCTCGCTACCTTTGATTATCTGATGGTGGATGAGTATGACGAGATCAGGGCTAAATACTCGGATTCGGAGATAAAAGAGGCGATAGCGCGGCTCACATCCGAAGAAGCGGACAAGCTGTGCGAAGAAAAGATCGAAAAGGCATTCGTCTACGACAATATGTTATCCAGAGAAGCCGCACTGCTTAATCGCTACCTGGTGATGCTGGAAGATGGAAGCCTTGGAGTGGTCAATGACTACGATGTAGAACTCAAAATCCGTACGGAAGAAGGTTATACTCTCGGAGGTTGCCGTATGGCAATACTCGTATCGGAATAAAAGAGGGCTATGGAATTGAGGCTGTTAGTGTCATGATTAACCTAAGGCATCAATAAAACTATTAGAGACAGTAGATGTTCAATCTACTGTCTTAGTTTTGAGATGGGTGCAAAAAAAGATTTGAATTAAGAATAAGTGAAATCTAAATCGTAAATTTTTACGATTGAAAATACGACTGGATTCGATTATAATATAGCCGTAACGATCGGAGGCATATTATGAAAGAATCAAGACAGTTGGAGTTCAAATCGGATATATCAAATACCTTTCTGAAGACCGTAAGTGCATTTGCAAATTATGAAGGCGGGCAGATCATATTTGGCGTGGCGGATAATGGAGATATTGTCGGATTGGATGATCCCAAGCAGTCGTGCCTGGACATAGAAAACAAGATCAACGATACGATCCGTCCGCAGCCCCAGTATAAACTTGCCGTTCAGGAAGCAGAAAAAACAGTAACGCTAACAGTGGAAGCCGGCAGAAACAAACCGTATACATACAAGTCTAAGGCATATAAAAGGAACGACACCGCTACGATCGTGGTCGATGATCTGGAGCTTACAAGGCTTATATTGCAAGGGAAAAACATAAACTACGAGGATCTCCCCGCGGACAAACAGGACCTTACATTTAGGACCCTGGAGGAGAAAGCAAAACAGGAGATCGGCATAAAGGCTTTAAACAAGGATGTTCTGAAAACTCTGAATCTGTATAGTGATTCCGAAGGGTACAACCATGCAGCCGAGCTGCTGGCGGATGAGAACAATTATCCCGGAATAGATATCGCCCGCTTCGGCGAGAGCATAAGCATAATACTAAAGCGTGCGACCTTTGAACACGAGTCGGTGCTGGACGAGTTGGAAAAGGCGGTAGCGGTATACCGGGACTACTACCAGTACGAAGAGATCCGGGGCATGGACAGAATCAAGGTGGAGACCATCCCCGAGGAAGCCTTCAGGGAGACGATCGCTAACGCGCTGATCCACAGGACCTGGGACGTAAACGCACAGATCCGCGTCCTGATGTTCGACGACCGGATAGAAGTGTCCTCCCCCGGCGGTCTGCCGTCCGGCCTTTCTGAAGCAGAATACCTTAAAGGTAATGTTTCGATTCTACGAAACCCCATTTTAGGCAACATCTTCTTCCGGCTGCACATCGTAGAAATACTCGGCACAGGGATCATAAGGATCCGGGAGGCCTATAAAAACAGCGACAGAAAACCCGTGTTCGAGATCCTGGAAAACTCGATCAATGTTATCCTGCCGGTAATGAGCGATCTGGACCTGACAGAAGACGAGGCCGCCGTTTACAAGGTCCTGAGCAAAGTCCTGCCCAGATCTATAAGCGAGATCACCGCCGCCGTCCCCTTCGGCAAATCCAAGACCACCGTGCTCCTGAAGCGCCTGGCCGACAAGAATATCGTTACGATTATGGGCACTGGGAGAGGGACGAAGTATAGGCTGTAATTAACTGGAGTATCAGAATGGACAGAGAGACGTATTATAAGAATTATAAGGTTTTCTTTTTGTATTCCTCGACTATCACATGTATTATCATTGGCCTATTACTTCATTATGGCAGGATGATTGTTGTATCGGATAAAGTATCCAGTATACTTTCAGCTTTTATTATCCTTGCCGGGTATATTCTCTTACTTATAATCGCCAAAAGGTTAAAAAAGAAAGATATCCACGGATTATCAAATATAGTGTGGGCAACATATCTATTATTCTCTCAAGGGTACTATGATTCATTACAGGGTGTATGGTGGAGCATTTTACGAGTTGTTGAGACAGTTATACTCGTTTATTTCCTTGTTGATGGTATCATTCGTTTTATTATCTCTCTGGTCTCGGTTATTAAAACAATATCGACTACAGATAATAAAATGATAGAAAGCGTAGATACATCTGTAGCAATTGTGACCTCCATGATTGCGATTATTATTTCTATTATTGAGATATGCTAGGAGAAAACGGAAACAATGACACTATATTCATTTGCAGAAGAGACATATAAATCATTACTTAACGGAGATGTTCCGCTGAATGAGCAGGCAATTGAGGTTATTAAAAAAATCGATTTTGATACAATTATTGCTGACGATGATTTGTGTTTAAAGCTTATTCAAGCAGCGCTTGAGTTCAAAAGTAGTGTTTCTCGAGAAAACAGACATAGAGCAAGTCATATTCTTGTTACATGGCTATTAGGGATAGGTGTTTCACGTAAATATATGTTACAAGTACATGAATCTGGCTTTGGAAATCTTTATTATAGCAATCTATGGTTGCAATCAGCAATGCTTCATGATTATGGTTACCTATGTAATGAGATCAAGGATGATAATCTATCGATTGAGAATTTAACAGAAGAATATAACCTATTATCTGACAGATATGGAGGTGATTTAGATATACTTGACAATATGTCTAAAAAAGAGGTGTTTAGTCATTTTTTCTCATATTCGTATGACGAAATCAAGAATTACTTTTACTATAGCAAAGATTATCATATACGGAATAAGAATAATAATGAAAAAAATGATCATGGTATAGTTGGTGGCTGTATAGCGTTCAGAAAATATTGTGAAAATGCTAGGAAAAGTAAGTCAATTGAACCAAGTCCCGTAATAACACAAATACAAAAGCTTGCTTGTTATATCGCTGCTTCGCATAACATTTATAAGTCTTCAAGTATAGAAAAGGATAATGATTATTTAAGATTTAACTTGGATCGACTTTTAAGCAACGCTCCGGTGATTATAAATGGCACAAATGGCATCTTGTTCTTATTATCGCTTGTTGACACAATTGAGTGTACAAAAAGGTTCTCTGCAAAGAGCAATTCTGCTGCATACTTGATTCAAACAACAACATTGAAATATGTTGATATTACTTTTACTAGTTCATCATTAGTGGTGGATTATTCTAATTTAAATAAGTATCTTCTTGAAAAACGAAGTCAAAATCCGGAGCTGCTTGAAACATTAAAAAAACACGTTAATGGCGTTTTCGGTCTTTCATCATGGACCTCGTTCATCACACACAAAGTTGATAGCAAAAATGATTATGCGATTGCGATTGAGTTTCCAGCGTGAACTGAAATCCAGATACTATTTTTTATGTGTTTTTCATTTCCATATTGTGAGGTGTGCGTGTTGAAAAAAGGAACTATATTTTATACCGCTGATAATACTGTACTGAAATGCCCGAGCGCTTCATATAAATATAATTATGGCACATACAGGATGTCTAAAGCTATATTGATATGTATTGCGGTCTTAGGCATAGTTGTTAGCGGAGTTTTTGTTGTTACTTCAGACAGCTCCAGAATACAAACGATTTTCGCTACAGTAATAGGAGGCTTGATAAATATAATTGTTTGGCTGGCAACATCCTTTGTTACAGATAAAATGAATCACCAACGAGATGAACTTGATCGCCTAATTAGTGTGATAGATTATCATATTTCCATGATTCATAAGAATGTTGTCATAGAGGAGCCAGATACCTATACGATTAGGACAATACCTAACAGCAATATTTATGCGCGTTTTTTATGGTTATTACAAGTTTGTATTGGCTTGAACGGTGATTCTGATATTGACACTACAGATCTTAGGCTTAGCTGGGAGGAAAAACCATACTCACTAGAAGACTTTTGTTCTGAATTTGAAAAGGCACTTTCAAGTCATACACTTGTTCTAAACGATAAGCATCGAAGTATGATAGAATGGAACTATAACTACTTGAATACCGAGCTTTTGCAGCTTCGTGAAAAAATGATTAGATACAAGTCTTATATTTCGAGCAAAAGACCACCTGCATCATATGATGAGTGGAATGTCAAAAACAAGAAATAGGAAGATTTAAAAGTATAGTGATTATTGTAAAATAGGGGTATCAAACATGGATCCAATATCAATAATTGGTGATATTACATCGATTATTTCGTCTCTGCACGTTTTGAGAAAAGACAAAAAGGAAGCATCAGAGAGTAAACATAATAAGAGGGAAGAAGTTCATCATAACAGGCCTGAATTCGATATTATAGATTATAAGGATTATTTGGCCCGGTCTCGTTATGGAACAAAGAAGCCTTGTGATATAGAACTCTTTGTTGCAAGTATTAAGTCAGTGTCTGTAAGCGGGGAAAAGAAAACACCTATAGTCGATGCGTATTATAAGAATGAGCACATTAACCCGGACGAGTGGTGTTGCGTTATATACACGCTAAAAAATGCAGGAAAGACAGATATCAATAGCCTTGACATTATCTGTACTTTTATGAAAGACACATGTATATTCCCAGCAGCTAAAGCAAAGTGGTATGCAGAGAATCATCTTCTGAATTATTCGGAATGCTATGATAGAAAGGTCAGGGTGGGCAGTTCGGTCACGCTGAAATTCTGCTATCATAAAGATGCCATAATTGCAGGTCCTATTTCTGCTATAATTCATATTGGTATAGTTGATGATAATGGCAGGTACTGGGTACAGCCACTGTTTGCTCCGGAAAACAAGATCTATGAAAGCCGAGCTATCTCTTTAGAGGAGTATGCAGCTGAAAAGGATGTGCGTATAGCTGAACGGTGTTTTGCAAACCCAGCTTTATGGTAAGTTGTGGATTCTTTGATTCTCCACATGCTAAATGGTTATGAAAAAAGTTCAAAAATATTAAGAATAAAAGAAACTGTTATAACTATAGAAGGAGTACTTGACAAGGCAATCAAGGAGCAGTGAATGCTAACACTACAAGAGCAATTATTGTAATGGGCGTTTAACCGTCTCCTGGAGAGTTATTTGAAAGATAATGAAGTCTGAGAATAAAAAGATCGAGAGATACACATAACTAGTTTGTCAAGGGGCAAATCTTTAAGCGAAATGATTGCAGACGTCAATCCAAATGTCTATTTGGAGAAAATTTCTCTAAATAGACATTTTTCTATTGAATTCTTCGTGGATCCATACTATAATAAAAGCGCAGCATGGAAAGGAGAAGCTATCATGCTAATCAAAATCTCAGTTGAGAACTTTAAGTCCTTCGATCAGAAGGAAGAATTGTCTATGTTATCATCTAGCAAGATGCAGGGCAATAAAAGTCATCGAATGAAGATAAAACAGACTCAACTGCTGAAAAATGCAGTAGTATATGGCGCAAACGCATCTGGTAAATCTAACCTGGTTGCTGCATTTGCGTTTATTAAAGCTGCTCTGATTGAAGGTCTTCCGGTTGGGTCAGTAACCGATTTCTGTAGGAATAGAGCAGAGAATAAGGAACGCGAAAGCATTTTTGAATTGCAGTTTACTGTAGGAGATACTTTCTACGCTTATGGTTTCTCTGCTGTACTCAGTCAAAGGAGAATAACTGAAGAGTGGCTGTATGAGTTAATGCAGGACGGCGGAGCACATCAGCTATTTATCAGAGAAGGAAGCAAGGCTCCTGTTTTGGGAGAAGATGTGAAGTTGTCTGCATCCGAGAAGAGTCGGTTTAATGTCTATTCTGACGACTTTGCAGGCCAGGACGTACAGCTTTTCCTTACAGAAATGAACCGGGGGAAAAAATATGAGAAAGACTCCAAACTCAGGTTTTTCCCTGAAGCTTTCAGTTGGATAATGAACAATATCATTGTAATTAATCCCAACATGGGATTATCAAATACGGAAGCATACTACAATGATGAATCCTTGGATAATATCAGCAAGCTCATCCAGACATTTGATACTGGAGTGACTGACATTAAGACAAGGCAGATTACCATAGATGAAATGAGTAAGATGATCCCAGCAGAATTAGTACAAGGTATTTTTGCACATCTAAAGGCGCAGATGCAGATGACAAGCCTGCCAAGCATTCAAATGACCTGGAGAGTGGAAGGTGGCTTCTTTAATATTCGCATCAGAGAGAACTCTGAACCAGAAATTACAACTCTTGTATTAAAGCATGGAAAATCCGCTTTTGATTTTAGCTTCTCTGAGGAATCAGATGGAACCAAGAGGCTCTTTGACCTAATAGATATGCTTCTTACAGACCGTCCTGATACAGTCTTTGTTGTGGATGAGTTGGAACGGAGCCTGCATCCGAAACTCACAGAGCATTTTCTTAAACTGTTTATGGAGGCTCATGATGGAGTTCGGATGCAATTGGTATTCTCAACACATGAGGATACTATCATGGATCAAAGCCTCTTCCGCAGAGATGAAATATGGTTTGTTGAAAGAGATGCAGAAAATGCTAGTAGAATATATTCTCTTGATCGATTTAAAGAAAGATATGATAAAAAGCTGAGCAAGGCATACCTTGAAGGAAGGTATGGAGCTATTCCTGTTTTCCGGCAATTCTCTTTCCAGAAAGGAGAATAACGATGCCGGTACACACTTATACGAACTGGAACAGTCGACCTTCTGACAGGGAAGATCAAATCGAACCATACAGAAAATACTTCTTTATTTGTGAAGGGGCGAATACTGAGACGTTCTATTTTAGAAAACTGATTGATCTCAGAAAACCGCTTGGAATTCATCCCCTGATCGACATCCGGCTTTGGGAAAAGACAGCTGAGGATAGGAATTTGTCTTTTCCCAAGAACTTGGTGCTTTTTGCAGAAAAACAAAAGAGCCTTCCGGAGAATGGTTTTGATTTTGATCGGGATAAGATGGTAATCGTTTTTGACGGTGACATATTCGAAGAAAAAGTGTCTGGATATGAGGAGTTGATAGCTTCCATCGAAGAAACAGATATAGCTGCAGTAACGAATCCAGGCTTTGAGTTATTCCTAATTCTGCATATTGCTGGGAGCTATGAGCAATACATTAGAAATCAAGAAGCCGATTATCTCAAAATGGATGATGTGGGGAAATATTCGCATGCAACAACAGTTTTTCATAATCTGACGGGAATGAATGCAAAGAGGAATCCAGCTGTCGGCGAATTGGCTGAGAAAATACATGTGGCGATTGCTCAGGAGCGGCTAATAAACCAGAACATTCATAGTATTAAAGGACTTGTTAGTAGCAATATTGGAAAAATCATCGAGGGGATCATAAACGAAAAACCAGAAGAATGAAGTTTATCTTAAAAAATGAGGTGTTGCTCTTTGAAGAAAAATGAGATGTTTAAGCATATTGTTGCGATACGAACGGCTAAAAACAATAGCGTAATTGGTGGGACTGGTTTTTTTGTAAAAACAGAGGATAACAAAACCTTTTTAGTCACCGCTACGCACGTTGCGAGAGATACTACTATAAACACCGATATTTGGGTAAGAAATCTGGCAACGGGTCTTCCATTCGCATTTAAGATTAACCAATTAAACAAGATGGTAATTTGGTTGTATCATCCTATCGCAGATATTGCGGTTTTAGAAGTTGAACCAAACAAGAAACTCGATTTATCATTATATGTTTTGCCGATCTCGTTTTTTGAAAACAGCTTTACGAGTGTTCCAGAACGGGAATCGATTGTTACAATGTATGGCATGCCGGACGTTTATACGGAGTTGGAGTTTGCACCTTTTACTTGTGACAGCTATCCTGCATCAAATCTGTGGGTGTCATACTTTGATGTTACAGGCAGTCATTTCAATTGCTTTATGTTGGATAAGCCGTCAACTCAAGGATTTAGCGGAGGGCCTGTAGTCAGCTTTTTAAATCCTGATAAGCCTATATGTTATGGTATTATTCACGGAACTCGGCAAGATAATACGGGAGGGAAACTGGCCATCGTTGTTCATAGTGCTTACCTCTTTGAATTAATCGAGTATGCAAAGAACAACTAACATAAGGCTTGAATAGCACAACATGAATAACTAAAAAGTGAGGATCCCTGCTTTTATGCCGTCTTCCATCGCCCTGGGATGCGGTGGGCATGAAGCACATATGCAGCAAATCCTCACTCCATGCGGGGTTTGAGTTGTAACCGGAGTTCACGATTTTCGCTTACAGAAACCGCCGGAATCAAGCAAAGCCGAGCGGAAAACGCAAAACCATCTCAGCTTTCTCGGGTGTTTATGGAAGTGCCTGGCGGTCTTCGAAGAGATAATTGGAATTCAGCAAGCGATAATATAGTTCATAGAATGTTAATCACAACAGCCAATATATGATAATCATAAAAAACAGAGTATTTGAGAAGACATTTATAGAGAGAAAGACACCGGCTTAAAAAGGCCTAAATCCAAACATAACAGTACTAAATAATCCGTCACCTTGAAGAAAAGTTTTTGTTGACAGAAATTATACAGGGTGGTATTATCCGTTTAGAACAAATGTTCTGAACGGAATTGAATCAACGGCATCACGACGGATCGGTCGAGCTGAAACAGGGCTGCATTAAATCCGATTCCAGGTCACTTGACCGTGTGGCTGCAAAGCCCGAACAATAACCGACAGTTAAACCAGACATAAGTGAGAGGCTGCCGGCAAGGTAAGATACTATAGGTCTATCTATAGGTCTGCCTTGTCGGCGGCCTTTTTCATTTATTAATAAACATCATCATATTCAAAGCCTGAAGTACAAGGGCCAAGGATACAAATACGCTGACTTCAAACCTTTTAGGGATAAGTAGTATTGGTACCCTTTAGTTTCTGCACCCTTCTTCAGGCTGGCAGCATCAGGAGTCCTTTCATCAGCGGATTTGTGTCCTGCGGACCAAACCAGGCGGAAAGGACTTCAAAATGAGGAGAAAGATCTATTTAGTAAAAAAGGATGCAAACAAGCCATGCGCTCCGGATAACTGGGACGTAATGAACGGCAAAAAGTTTCTCAGCTTCATCCGGAGCAATGAAGGAAAACGTCGGGGCAAAGGTTTTGCAACGCTTCGGGCGTGTTCCAAGGATGACTACATGATAGTCATCGAGTGTGGAGAGGAAAAAGCGAAGAAAATACGAAAGGAAAACGACCGAAGCGACTATCTGCGTGAGCAGGAGAAAAAGAAAGGCTATGATGTCTGTTCCTACGAGGCAATTACTGAAGAAGGTCCCCTGGAAGAAACCATAGGCGACCCTAATGTGGATGTTGAGGAATTCGTTGTGAACCTGGAGCTATGCAGGCAGGTAAGGCGTTGTGTTTCTAAGCTTTCTGAGGATGAACAGCGGCTTATAAAAGCGCTGTATCTGAGCAAGGATCCGGACACGGAAAAAGAGTATGGAGACGCCCATGGCCTGTCGCAGCAGACGGTCCACAACAGAAAAGTCCGGGCGCTAGAAAAACTCAGAAAAATGATGCTTTGAATAACAAACGCATTTGTTTTTTGGGCCAATAATCCCCAATACCTAAACGAGAAGGAAGGAATGTGCGATATCACACATTTGCCTTCAGATCAATCAAATCGGATAATGGGTATACAGAAAAGAGAAACAGAGAAAAGGATGAAAATATCAGAAGCAAAGGACAAATTCATAAGATCCCGGAAGCTGATGTACTGCTCGCAGAAGACGATTAAAAGCTATCAGGACACACTGTCGCTTTTCATAAACGCTATAGGTGACATAGAGGCTGAGGAGCTTTCAATAAAGCATATTAATTACTACAACGAGTTGCTGGTAGACAGGAAGTTGTCGCAGGCAACAGTAGGCAGTTATCTGCGGCAGATCAAGGCTTTCGTCAATTACATGGAGGATTACGGCATCATTCCAGAGGGAAGCGTTGCAAGGCGCATAAAGCTGCCGAGACAGCCTAAGCGAAAGATCAACCTGTTTACTCCGGAAGAGGTGGCGTTCATATTCAGTTCTGTAAAGGAAGAGTCGGAATGGCTGGTGGCGCGGGACAAGCTGATGCTTGCGCTGATGTATGACAGCGGCTTAAGGCAAGGAGAACTCCCGAAGCTTTACATGAAAGACCTGGACTTTGAAAGGAATATAATGCTGGTGCACGGCAAAGGAAACAAAGACCGCCACGTGCCTTTTGGTGATATTACGCTTGCGTTGCTGAAGGATTACCTGGACAAACGGCCTTACAACAAGGAGTATTTATTGGTCGGCCGCAGGGGCGAACCGATCACCAACGACTCGGTGAAAAAGTTCATTCACAGGCTTAGCAACAGGACTCAGCTGGAGGGTCTTTCTTCGCACAGACTGAGGCACAATTTCGCCACGAACTGGTGCATAGAAGGGTACGAAAAGGAGGGGTATGTGGACAACATCAAGCTGGCTGCAATAATGGGTCACGAGGACCTGTCGACTACCCAGAGATACATGCATGAAGCTCAGAGCATAGTTGCCACTACACACTTCCGTTCTCACCTTGATCAGATAGGTGGGGATCCTGGGCACTTTTTGAATCAGGTGGAGGAAAAGTGGCTTGAAAACTATCAACGGACCAATTGAATAAAAAGGGCCGGAATGCATTGAGATTTCAATGATTCCGGCTATTAGCATGCTTTTTTGAAGAAAGAACGTGGCAAAGGGTAAAACTGTAAATCGGTGCCCAGAAAACACGCTTTTCAGCAGTTCCAAAAAAGTCGAAAACCCTTGAAATTTCAAGGGTTTTCTGCTGGTGGATCATCAGGGACTCGAACCCTGGGCACCCTGATTAAGAGTCAGGTGCTCTACCAACTGAGCTAATGATCCGTAGTTGGCTGAAACGCAAGAAAGATATTAACATCCGGCGGGGGAGATGTCAAGCATAATAAAGTAAAAAATTTTAAAATCGCATAATGCCAAAAAAGAGTCCGGGCCTCCCGGGAATTGAGTGAAGATCAAAGCCCCGGCGGCTCTTTTTGTTGCTAGCTTGCTATTTATGTAATATAATATAGTGACTTATAGTGTTTTTGCGGAGGAATCAAAATGAAATGCAAGACCTGCGGATACGAAGTTAGAGACACGCTTACTCACTGCCCAATGTGCGGCACCAGAGTCAACCCGGATCCTGTTTCGTCGTCCGCTACCACGGAGCTCAGCTGGAACACCAAGGATTTCCCGAAGCCCAAGGAAATGACGGAGATCAACATGTCCTGGCCCGACTTCAATACAAGGAAAAACACCACATCCATTTCGGAGGAGGAGATAAGCGCGGCGCTGGAAAAGAAAAAGCCGGTCACCCTTATGTCGGAAGACGCAAGCGAAGGCTACGTTTCCATGCCGGATAAGAAGGAGCCTGCTGCGCCAAAAGCTGCGGAAGCTGCTTCGCCGGAAAAGCCGAAAGCAGAGGCACCTGCCGCGCAGCCGTACTGGTATACCCAGAAGTTTACAGCTACAGGCGTAATGCAGACAGGCCCGGCCTGGCCCATGGCTCCCGGTTCCAAGCAGTCCTATCCGGCCACGGCTACCATAGAGACCATGACGCTGTCGGACCCCATTCCCATCGTTCCGGGCGCAACAGGCACGCAGGAAGTAAATAAAGCGCTTACTCTTTCCGACCTTATAAAAGAGGCGCCGGAAAGGCCGACAGATACCGGCAGACCCAGCGGTTCCGGCTTCTATACCTTCCAGAGGAAGAACGACGAGTTCCAGAAGCTTCTGGACCGCGAGTACGACAGGATCCACGCCATGCACGGAGATGATTACGATCCGCTCCACAGCACCGTGCACCCGTTCTCGTCGGATCAGCCCGTAAAGGCAAAGGAGCTTTCTGCCTTCGAAAAACTGCTTCTTAAT